>Ga0265293_10000075_pt1 | contig 221006 bp, 178 predicted proteins | sample Munlanlewell138R_FD_192505 | JGI IMG/M metagenome (GOLD analysis project Ga0265293, IMG submission 192505) | Leachate microbial communities from a municipal landfill in Southern Ontario, Canada - Leachate well 138R | ecosystem: Engineered > Solid waste > Landfill > Unclassified | place... | reverse complement strand
GCTGTATCAAGGGTTTGTGATAATAAGCGATAAAAATTGTCAGTTGGTACCAAGCTGTCAATGCTTACTTGATACAACATTTTTGGTTGAATATCCTTACGTCCCTGCATGCATCAAAGATAAAAAAAGAAATTTTTAAGGCAAAATATACGACACTGACAATCAATTAATTATGCACATTTATTGCACTTTTGTTAATACATGCATAATTGATTTATATTTGCCTAATGAAGTTATGGGTGTGGTTGTGCAACAGGCACAGGCGTTTGGCTCAATGGCGGGTGAAGTGCTTAATTGAACATTCTACCTCGCATCAACTTTTGTGGTGTATTGACAGTATTGTGCTCCGAAATCCGCCACTGCGCCAAGCGCCAAACCGTTGTCGGTAATTTTAGAACGAACCTTTAATAAAAACTTAATAATATGACTATAGATGAAATAAGAGAACAAATAGCTGAAGAAATTAGTACAGATATGGAAATTTGGAATGATGTCCTTAACAACACAAATCCGGGCAATTATGGTTGTGACTTTTGGGAAAGTGAAGTAGATTATAATAATATTTTCGTTGATATTCCTAAACGGGAATTTACGGTAAAAAGCGGAAACTTTTCAGCAGATTTGGTAATGGGAGCAAGTAAAGGCGATCATAGCTTTAATCAGAATTACAGTAAGCCATTTTCGGCAAAGGGAAAGTTTGATTTCAAAAATGCAAAACAAATTACTATATCTGACATTTCAATTGATATAGATTCAGATATCTACGGAGATTAAAAACTATCTTCATTTCAACATTTGTTGGTGAAAATCGCCACTTCAGCAAGCTAGTCAGAAGTTGGTGGTAATTTTACCGAACACTATAATAACATAATAGAAAAGATAATCCGATGAAGCTATAAGTAACTGTCCGAACAAATAAAACAGAACTCTCTAACATTGCTTTTAAAAGTAATGAGGGTTTGTATTATTCACTTTTAAACCCAAAAAAAATGATACAGTTACAAATGATTAGTAAAACTAAATCTATAGCCCAACAAGACAAAAATGTTTCCGTAGTTTTTATGTATGGTTCATTCACTAAAAACGAAGGAGACAAATATTCCGATATCGAATTTTATATTTTCTTGAAAAGTAAAGATGATTTTTCATCAGAAAAATGGGTAAGCCAAATTCACCCAGTTCTATTGTATTTTACCAACGAATATGGAAGTGAAGTGGCTATTTTCGACAATATGGTCAGAGGCGAATTTCATTTTTTAACAACAGAAGAAATTGAAATTATTAAATCGTGGGAAGGTATGGTTGCTTTTAGCGACTTTGACCAAATGAATTTAGTAGACAAAGACGGACTTTTAGCAAAAACGCTCAATCAGATTAAAATAAAATCACCAGAGCGAAATACAAATCAAAACACTCTGTGGCTAAGTGAATCGCTTTTGAATGTTTTGCTAACAACAAGCAACCTGATTAAACGTGGTGAATTTGCTCACGCTCATCAAAGTTTGTCTAATGTTCAGAAATATTTACTTTGGCTCTTAAGAATAACAGCCGACAAAATACAACATTGGGAAAGTCCGACCAAATGTCTTGAAAAAGATATTGACTCAACTTGGTATTCAGCATACAAGACAGTTACATCTGATTTGCAACCTGAAAATTTACGATTGTCTTTTAAAAACTCTTTAAAATTAGCCGAAAGGCTGTTTGAACAACTTAATGTCGAACCAAAATTGAAAGGAATCCTGAACAGAATAACATAAAAACTACCGCCAACAAGCGGTTTGAACGCAAGGCAGGCGAAACACTTCGATAGAACATTTTCGATATGATAAAAATATTATCTTCGTATCAACATTTGTCGGTAAAATCCGCCCTGCGTCAAGCCGCCAAACCGTTATGGCTAATTATAAAACGACATGAATAGAATTTCAGACAGAACATACGAAGACTTTTATAATGCCTTGTTCAACGACATAAAGTTGAAAATAGCGACTGAGTCGGATGACTATATAATAGCTCAACCGACCGAAGATTTGGTTAAATTTTATATGGACATTGCGCTAGACCCGATTGAACTCGACCCAAATAAGGAAGAATCAATTGAACATAAAAAATTCATCAAAACTATATATGCACATGAAAGAGAATCGGGCTATCAACAGGACGGTGATTTAAAAATCGAATGCGAGAATATTTTGGTAAAAATACCTATTCAACCAAATAAAAAAATTGACCAGATATTTAAGTTGAGAACGAATTCAATTTCACTTTCGGGCGGATCGCAGTTTGAAATTAAAGGCAATTATTTTGTTATTACAGTTGAGATGAAAGGATATGGACGAAATTTAACTAATGAACAAGTTCGAGATGTAATCACATCTAACAGGTCAGGAATTCAAAATTTGCTCCATTCAAAAAATGCTGAAATAGAGGTTGAAAATTCAAAGCTAGAACAACGATTGACGCAATTCATCAACGAAAGGAAAAACAAGTTAGACGCAGATAAAAACAGATTAAATGATTTAGTTAATCTCGTTAAAATACCACTAGCAAGAAAAGACAGTGACATAATTAAACAAATACAAGTAAATAAAAAGCCATTCATTGCTAAAATAAAACCAAAAACACCTGACGAAGATTATCAACTTGACAGAGAAAAGGTTGTAGATATTATTAAACTCTTAAATAACCAATGTCTTCAATTTGAAAAAACACCCAAGACTTATGAAAAGTTTGACGAACCCAATCTTCGTGATTTACTGCTCTCCAACCTTAACTCAATATTTGAAGGTCAAGCAACCGGTGAAACATTCAATAATAAAGGCAAAACAGATATTTATTTGAATATTGACAAGGGAAATATTTTAGTTACTGAATGTAAATTTTACGGAGGCGAAAAATTATACCACAAGACTATTGAACAACTTTTAGGATACTTAACGTGGAGACAGAATTATGGAATAATGCTTAGTTTTTGTAATCAAAAAAACTTCTCAAAAGTTCTTGACGAAGCAGAAACAATCATTAAGGCTCATGATTCTTATGAAAGTGGATTTCAAAAATTGGATAGAGCACATTTTATATCAAAACACAATCTCCCAGGAGACGAATATAAGTACGTTGAAATTCATCATTTATATTACAATTTATATTGCGAAAAATAACTAGCCATAACACGGGTAGCTGTTGCACAACTCTCTAAAAAAGAAAAAAACATCAAAAACGGCTTCATTAGAAGCGTTTTAAGCACACTTGTTTTTTCAACTATGCTTTTTAAGTTGGTTTTTTTGGTGGTTTATATAGGAGTTGTGAGCGTTGTGATGTAGTCAATAAAAAAACGAAAGGTGTTTTGCGCAGTTGCCTCTATTTTTTGCATGGCTTGCGCTATGCTGTATCAAGGGTTTGTGATAATAAGCGATAAAAATTGTCAGTTGGTATCAAGCTGTCAATGCTTACTTGATACAACATTTTTGGTTGAATATCCTTACGTCCCTGTATGCATCAAAGATAAGAAAAGAAATTTTTAAGGCAAAATATACGACACTGACAATCAATTAATTATGCACACTTATTGCACTTTTGTTAATACATGCATAATTGATTTATATTTGCCTAATGAAGTTATGGGTGTGGTTGTGCAACAGGCACACGGGTTTGGCAAAAGTGGCGGTTCAGTGCTCCGCAGACACATTTGTGGTTAATCAAAGTTTGGTTCTCCGCATCAACATTTGTGGTGAAAATCGCCACCTTCGCCAAGCCCTAAAACGTGCCTTATTTTAAGAGACCGACAATCAAACGACAATGAATGACTAAAATTAAGCTTAAAATATCATTATTGACACTGTTGACTTTGACTTCATGTATGGTTGTTAACCACAAGAAATATGTTATCAATTTAGACAAAGTTGGAGACAAGTTAAGACCTATAAGAACTGACGGCTATTACTACCAAGAAAAAGAAGAAATGACATTCCCTTATTTTAAAAACTCATACGGTGGTTTCAGTCAAGACAGCACAAAGCCATATTTACAAAAACAAATTAGACCTTTGACTCTTCACAAAGACGGTACTTTATTGACTTTTGGTATTTCAACAGGTTTTCAAGAAAACTATGTGTTTGACTATTCAACTAACTGCGGACTACTTGACCAAAATACATTTGACAATGCTAAAAAGCATTTTGAATGTGACATAAGAAATTACAAAGACAGGTATCCTATTTGGGGAAAAGGTGTTTTCAAAACGGAGAATAATGAAATTATTATTCAGTATTACGTAAATTGGATTGGAGCATATTATTTAGTTGAAAAGAAAGGCGATATATTAAATGACAGCACATTTGTTCTAAAGAAAGTGTTTGACTATAAATTAAACGAAGGAAAAGACATTAATGAACAATATAAATTTCAACAGTTTGACATTAAACCGGACTCTACAAATTACATAATGAAACACAGACGAAAATTTAAAAACAAGGCATAACAGGCGCTTGGCAAAAAAGCGGGTTTAGTGCTAAATTGAAGCTTTGTGCTTCGTATCAAGTTCAGTGCTGGCAGACTGTTTAGTGCTTCGAAATCCGCTTCTTCGCCAAGCGCCAAAACGTTATGGGCAACCTTAAAAGACGACACCGAAAATGAAAAGAATAACATTAATAATATTTTTAATCACGACAGGCTTTGTTTACGGACAATCTGACTTTAAATCACTATTAGAGAACGCACAAAATTTGAAAGTGCCATACACATCTCAATATAACAGTGACATTCAGAATCAAAGGAAAATATTGACTGATAAAGACAGTACATTTCTTGTAACTAAATTGATTTCAACTCAACCAAAAAGAGTCAACAATATTGTAAGTTCTCCGTTTGGACAAATGGACTGTGAAGACGTTAAAAACTGTCTGGACCTTGAAAACTTAGAAGAAATAGCAATAATTGGATTTATAAAAGTGGACAGTAACAACTATCTACTTCACATCACACTGACACCAAAAGGACAATACGCTATGTCTATAGGCATATTAGCAAGTATGAATAAGGAAGGACATTTAAGTGATTGGTTCTTTGCTGACTTAGGAACAGGTGGAAATCCTAATGGTAACCTATCAAGAGAATTTAAAATTGATAATAATTATATCATAACAATTTCAGAGTCATCTTGGGGCAGAAACAACATTAATTATTCCTTGACGGCAGAGTATAGAGTTTTTCGTTTTGAAAAAAATGACGATAGTGAAAATACTGAAGATGACCATAATGATTACGATAATAGCTTGGAAAATAAAATAGAATACTTTGATTTAGAAGAAGGAAAATTTGAACTGACTAAATTATGCTTGAACATCTGAAAACAAACGATAAGAGAAAGGCAGCCCATAATACGGGTAGCTGTTGCACAACTCTCTAAAAAAAGAAAAAAACATCAAAAACGGCTTCATTAGAAGCGTTTTAAGCACACTTGTTTTTTCAACTATGCTTTTTAAGTTGGTTTTTTGGGTGGTTTATATAGGAGTTGTGAGCGTTGTGATGTAGTCAATAAAAAAACGAAAGGTGTTTTGCGCAGTTGCCTCTATTTTTTGCATGGTTAGCGCTATGCTGTATCAAGGGTTTGTGATAATAAGCGATAAAAATTGTCAGTTGGTACCATGCTGTCAATGCTTACTTGATACAACATTTTTGGTTGAATATCCTTACGTCCCTGCATGCATCAAAGATAAGAAAAGAAATTTTTAAGACAAAATATACGACACTGACAATCAATTAATTACGCACATTTATTGCACTTTTGTTAATACATGCATAATTGATTTATATTTGCCTAATGAAGTTATGGGTGTGGTTGTGCAACAGGCACAGCGGTTTGGCAAAATGGCGGGTTCGGTGCTAAATTGAACTTTGGGTTTTCAAATGAACATTAGTGCTAAATTGAAAGTAAGTGCTTCTAAATCCGCCACTTCGCCAAGCTGCAAAACGTTATGCCCAATACTATGACAACCCATTAATTCACAAACAATAAGAAAAAATGACATGTACAATACTTACACAAAAAGGTTTGGAATCAAGAAAATAAAATTTGAACTTTATATACTAAATTTGAATGAACAATCCAAATGAAATTATCGTATAAAATTATTACCATTTACAATATAGGGAGTTTGGTTTACCTATTATCAGAATTCCTAAAAGGAATTTTGTTCATGCCAGCTTTGTTATTTATTTTAATAGTTTTTCATCCTCACAATGTTTTTAGTCAGGTACAGAGAATTCCGCATGGTGTTCTTATAGATTCAAATTCAATAAAATTAAGAGATAATTTACAATATTTCAATAGCAAGAAACACAGCAATCTTGACAGTTCATATTTTTGGGTCATGAATGCAGAATGCAAGCCAATAGAAAATGCCCGAATTATTTTAAGCAATTACAAGGGTTTTTCTGACACTTTTACAACACACAGTTATGATGGTCTATATTTCATAAAAACACCAACAGTAGGAGTCTATAAAATAGAAGTTGAGGCACAGGGTTATGAAAAACAAATGCAACACATACAACTTAATCCACATGGAAGGTTAAGAAAAAGGATAGCCTTGGGAAAACCGGGAGATTTTTATTTACCAACCCCCATGGGTTTTTTTCCACTTTCTTCACCTTTGGAGAATGTTTCTTTTGAATTGGCAGATTCTTACTATTCTGATTCTTCGAAGATGGCATCATTCATTCTTGAATTTTGGAAAGAAATAAAAAAACTTAGAAGGATTGCAGATCCATCAGACACCAACCATATTATATATGATACAAACATACATTGGCCTACAGACTCGGCAAAGAGAAGCGAGTTTAGAAAAGCCATTGAAGAAAGCCAGTATTTAAAAACTTATAAATTGCAGTATGTTTTAGAATGTGCTTATGGTGCCAATGGCATAGATAAAACTTTAGATTTTATGATAAATGAATTAGTTGACGAAAAAACCATTCGGTCAGTTTTAGAAAGCAATAATTTTGGTATTTATAGAATTCGAAAAACACTCGATAAAAATTGGATTATTACAACCAATTATAATGCCCCAATGTCTAGAGATATATTCACTGACATTCAAAAAATAAATCAGGCACTTCCAATGATTTGGGTCATATTAAATAGTTATGGCTGCATAGAACATAGTAATAGAAGATAAAAAAACCAATAATTAATATGAGAATAGTCCTTTTGATTCTGATAATCTGCATTCCAAAACTTATGCTTAAGGCTCAACCAGGTTGTGGGTTGACATGCATCAATATCAAAGAATGGAGACTGGCAGGACAAATGGTTAAAGTAGAAATAGGGCTGTCATCTAACGGAAAAAAAATTAGAAGCTTTAAGGTATCGGAAACTGATAGTGTGGTCACTTTCTCACATACTTCCGGTGCTATGTACTGCAAATTACAAATTGGCAGAAAGGAAATAAAGATAGTGATAGATTCTTTAAATTGCGACACATATTATCATTTCAGACTTGGAGATACGGCTGACAAAACAATCAAATTAATTCCTTCCGAAACTATAAAAGAAACAGGATGTTCCAATCAAAAAAGCAAATTACTGATTCCTCGAAAGGAAAATTGATGGAAGTGGTTTGGCTTGATATTAAACTTATGAAAAAGGACAAAGTACTGGGCATAGCAGCACCTACAATAAATTGGCGGTTGAGTGTTCCGCAGACATATTTGTGGTTAATGAATATTTGGTTCTCCGCACGGGTAGTTGTGGTGAAAATCGCCAACTTCTTGTAGCTGCCAACCGTTAGCAGGCATTTTAGGAAGACACAACAAATGACAAAGACAGCTTACATATTGACAATTTTCTTTTTGACTTTGGGACTTTCGATTTCAGGTCAAAATTTGCCGATTATTCAGGCGACAGTTAACGCTTCTAATGACTTTAAAAAAGCAGACCAAATAATTTGGCAAAAAGCACTTGACCAATATGGAAAAATCAATTCGGGTGAGATTGACTATGAGAAACTTTCAGAGCAAGACAAAAAAATGATTGACTCTTTAGAAAGCGGTTACGGTCCATTGACGCAAGGTGTTGGTTGCAGTTGGTATTGTGGCGGTGGACCTTACAAAATAACCTCTTCTTCGTATTTAAAAGACGAAGGAAAAATAACATACTTACCAGACAACATTCACGACTTTGACCTTTTTACTGCGTGGATTCCTGACAACTCAAACGGTTCAATCGGAAATAAAATAAATTTTCATTTCAAACCATATGCACCAAGGGTAAATGAAATAATAATTTGGAACGGGTACATTAAAAATACTGACTTGTGGAAAGCAAATTCACGAGTAGCAAAGTTCAAAATGATTGTGAACGGCAAACCGACAGCAATTCTTGAACTTAAAGACATTAACAACACTCAGTCTTTTAAAATCAATCCTATTCAATCTACTGATAGCACAAAGGACTTAATTCTAACCTTAGAGATTTTAGAAATTTACAAAGGCACAAAATACGATGACGTTGCTGTTAGTGAAATCAATTTTGACGGCTTAGACGTTCATTGTTTCGCAGCAGGGACACAAATCACAATGGCTGACAATTCAACAAAGAAAATAGAAGAAATAACAAATCAAGATTGGGTTCTTACATACAATAATTTGACAGGTAATTTGGACAAAGTGAAAGTTTCAGAACTTACTATAGCAAGACATACCTATCTTTTAAAACTACGCTTTTCAGACAGAGAAATAATTGCAACTGACGACCACCCATTTTGGACAGAAGACAAAATTTGGGCATCAGTAAACCCAACTAAATCAAACAACAATTACGAACAAACATCTGAAGTAATTCAATTAAAAATCGGTGACAGAGTTTTTATCCCGACTGAAAATAAGTTTATAAACATAATTTCCATTGAGACAATTGAAGAGGAACAATTAACTTACACAATAGAATTGACAACAGGAGATAGTTTTATTGCAAACGGACTTTTAGTAAAAACGGAGAGACCAAAATTGACGAATTGAAAAGAAAAACGAGTGCTAACACGGGTAGCTGTTGCACAACTCTCTAAAAAAAGAAAAAAACATCAAAAACGGCTTCATTAGAAGCGTTTTAAGCACACTTGTTTTTTCAACTATGCTTTTTAAGTTGGTTTTTTGGGTGGTTTATATAGGAGTTGTGAGCGTTGTGATGTAGTCTTTTATGCTAGCCGGAAACTCATTTATATATGCAACAAAAATACACAAATAATTTACTCTTGTTTGGCTTGGTGTATTATTCATACTACAAATCGCAAAACGGACTTTTGATGTTTTGGAAGGCTTTTTGTACCCTTATAAAATTAGATTTTTGTAGTTTTTCTATTATTGTATCTGAGTATCTTTTGAATGGAGCGCAGGTCGGTTTCGCTTGTCGGGAACTCACAAATATACTTCCCCTCTCCTTTTTTAAAGCACTCAATCTGCTTTTCAAACACTTGTGCTTAAATATTTTAAAATACGCCATCTTTCAAATGTTGTCCAATGAACTCTTACTTCTTTCAAATCATGATTTGCAACAGGTGTATTCATCAACTCTGTTTGAACATCATTTCGCCCAAAACAATCTTAGAATGACCATTGATAAGAATTTCTCCGTTGACGGAAATCTTACACATTGGCTCAATGCTTTTGTCAATTACAACATATTTTGCTAATGAGTTCTGTTGCAGTGCGATAGTCCAACATTAGCAATCACTACTCTATTGCATGATATACAATAAATCAGTTTGCAACCCGGCAAGGATTATTGTACGGGTTTAAACGCCTCGAACGTTTGCAGGCAATCGTTGCAATAGTGTATTGAACGACAGAGAGTTGGACCAAAAGGGCTTTTGAGTTCAGTATTTGGACTGTCGCAATAAGGGCAAGGGATTTTCTTTAAATCATTCAAATTTAATTCTCCATCAATCGGTTGAGGTGGAGCAAGTCCATGCTTCTTTAATGCAAACAAACCGGCTTCTGAAATCATACTTGTATTCCATTGAACTTCAAAAGTTGTTTTAGCTACAGGGTTAGCGAACCCTTTTTCACTTAGTTTATTTACTACCAATGTTTCCATTATTCTAAGTGCCGGACAACCTGCAAATGTAGGAGTCAGCTCTACGTATGTCTGTTCAGGATTAATAACAATTTTTGTAACAATCCCCAAATCCACAATAGAAATAGTGGGAATTTCAGGGTCGCTTACTTCTTTGAGCGCATTGAGCACATCTGCTTGGGTAACTAACATTTCACACCTCGCTTATCTACCATTCTGCTGCAGGGTCTATTCTAAATACTTCTGTCATTTCATTTAACAGCGATTGTAAATGTTCGGTATGATTTCCTTTACGTCCACCCATAGAAGCAGTTGTTGCATTTGGGTCCGGAACATTCAACCCTGACTTTTCAAGTATTGGAATCACTACATTGAGCCACTTGGCTTTAAGCGATTCTTCTCCATCAAAAATACCTTCTGATATTAACACATCTTCAAAATTTCCTTTTTCAAATATTCCTAGTGCCAATGAGAATGTGGCATTCAGCGCATTTTGCATTCTAATATTACTCTCTTCAGAAGCGTTGCCCAGCTGAGATATCCAAACATCCGCATGCATAGTATGATATTTGATTTCACCTTTAATTTTTTTAGAAAGGAAGGACAATGGTTCGAAAGATGAGTTTGCCAACATTTCGAAGCGTAATAATTCAGCATTATCAAAGAAAAAATGTCGCATTAAACTAAATTCATATTCTCCAATCGGGAGTTCAACCAAATGGCAGCAATGAAATTGCTCTGCATTACGCATAAACGCTATGGTATCAGGGTCTCCCTCTCCCATTTGGCTAAGAATTTCATATAACGCTTGTGCATGTCCAAGTTTATCTTGAGCCATTGAAGAAAACGCAATATCTTCTTCTAATACAGGACCTAACCCTGTCCATTCAGAATTTCTATGCCCAATAATCAATTGGTCATCAGCCATTTTATAGAGCAAATCCTTGATTGCTTCAAATCCTTTTTCAGATATGTTCATAACGATTGTTGTTTTTCTTTAAATGCTCTAATTCTATCCATCACTTTATAATAACCCGGATCTCGATATGTTTTGACTTCTTCTGCCTCAAAAATATCTGCATCTTCATAGTCAGATGCATAAATATTAGCAGACTTGGCTACCCACAGATTTACACACATACCTCTGCGTCCATACACTTCTTTAGCAAACAAGAGTGCCATTTCTGCGTTAGGTGCATGAACACAACCTACATGTTGATGTTGTAGCCCGCGCTTGGTTTGATGAAAAACCTCATAGGTTTGCCACTGATCTAATTCTTTAGCTACTTCAAACGGTTTTTCACTATCTATTTCTGCACGAGTAATTCTAGGGTCTAATGAATGTATTTTCATATTTTCTTTTTCATTATTTAATTAAACAAGCGGAGTAACATATTCTGCATCTTTCTTTAAAAGCGCCTTGCGCACCCATCTTCCTTTTTCTTCAGCATATTTTCTTACAGCAAGTCTTTCTTTATTACAAGGTCCATCACCATTAATAACTCTTTTAAATTCTTCCCAATCCGGCTCAGTATATTCCCAGAGTCCTGTACTCTCATTTTTCTTCAAGTTTGGGTCAGGAATTACAAGACCTAAATCCCAAATTTTAGGGACATACATATTAAGGAAAGTTTGGCGCATTTCATCGTTTGAAGCCATTTTTACTTTCCATTTCATCAATGTTTCAGTGTGTACTGAGATTTTGTCGCTTGGTCCAAAGAAATGCATGATAGGAGTCCACCATCTTGTGAGCGCATCTTGCACCATGTCGCGTTGGGTTTTAGTGCCGGTTGCTAAGAATACAACATTATCATGTCCATATTTCAAGTGAAAAGATTCTTCTACACAAATTCTTTCAAGTGCCCTGCAATAGGGACCATAGCTACCTTTTGAATTGGCAAGTTGATTTACGATTGCACCTGCATCTATCAACCATGCAATGATGGCAGAGTCTGCCCAAGTTACTGCCGGGTAATTGAACACATTAGAATATTTTGACTTACCGTTAATTAAGTCATTTATCATTTCTTCACGTGATTTACCAAGAGTTTCGGCAGCGCTATAAAGTAATTGAGCATGTCCTACTTCGTCTTGTACCTTAGCCATTAGTGCCAGTTTACGTCTAAAGCCGGGCGCACGTGTTATCCATGTACCTTCAGGCAAAGCTCCAATAATTTCAGAATGAGCATGCTGCTCAATCATTCTTACTAATTGCCTTCTGTACTCTTTGGGCATCCAATCTTTGGGTTCAATTTTATCTCCTCCTTCAATCCTTGCCTCAAATTCAGCAAGTTTTTCAAGATCTTCGTCTTGAGTATATTTGTTAGGGGTTTGGTCGGGGTCGATGTAAGCGTTTCCGTACATAAGTATTGATGATTTATATTTTTTCTTTTTTTAGTCCTGACAAAATAAAGTCAGTGAGTTTATCTGCAATTTCTTTTGGACTCATTTTGCCGTCCGGTCTATACCACTCTATAACCCAGTTTATTGCAGATAATATTGTTAGTGTTGCAAACTTGATATCACTTTCTTTAAACACACCTTCTTTTTCGCCTGTCATAATAATCTGTCTGTAACCGTCTTGGTATTGATGTCTTAATTCTACAAATTTGCTCAAATATGGCTCACTTAAATTCTGCCATTCATATAAAAACACATGGGTCGCATTTAAGTTCGCTGTAAGAATTTCTATATGATTTCTTATTCCCATGCGTAATTTTTCTTCGCCATTAAAATAAATATCATTGACTTCATCCAATGCAGTTATAAACTTATCTGCCATGCCAAAGCATGTTTCTTGTAAAATTTCTTCTTTAGAACTAATATGATTATATAAACTTGGGGCTTCCATGTCAAAAGCCTTTGCAAGTTCTCTCATTCCTGTTGCGTGGTATCCGTTTTTTCTGATTAATTCCAGCGCTTTATCTATTATTAACTGTCTTTTCGCCACCTTCATAGCTAACTAACGTTAGGTCTCTACAAATATATGCTCAAAGATTTTGAAATTCCAAATCGAATACCATAAGAAACATACACGACTTACCCACTAAAGGCATTATTCTACAAAATCAAGACTACCTATTTTCACCCATTCAGATTTTGATAGTGAAAAGTATTTTTTATTTAAAGTGTTCACATCCCATGCGCCAAACCAATCAGGTCCATAATATTGATGTGAATTAAGGTTGGGCAAGTTTCTTGTTGACATATCTAACACAGTGAGCTTACCAACTCCATTTTTTTCTAAAGACATTAACAAGGTTTCAAAAGGCAGAGCCCAATGGGTAAGCCAAACATCTCCTTTAATTTGTGCTTTTTCTACATAAAATTTGTCGTGTCCGGTTCGCTGTTGCATGGTTACTAATTTCTCTAAACGATTTAAACGCTTTGCATAGACTTCATTGCCAATTTTAGCAATGTTGCTTATACTGATTAAACTAATAACCCAAAAAGAAAGAAACACCATCCCTCCTATTCCTTTGTACAATTGGTAACTTCTAAAAATAAATACAAAAACTACGGGCATTACTATCGCTAAATAACTCTTTTCCATCATGGGATTTACATCCCCTTCTTTAAAAGTTACCATGACTAATACCCACAAAACCGGCAGCCCTATTAAGCTGAATAAAAATGTAGGACGTGCTTCATTTGTGTTGAGTCTAAACAAGGCTAATATCCAAAGCAAAATCAACAATAAATACATCCCGTTTTGTGCTTTAAAAAAGAATTGTACTGAATATAAATCTGTAAAACCTTGCACCCATGTTATGTCTTTAAACAATTTTGTATAAAATGATTCTTCATAAGAGGAAGTCGAAAAAAAAGCTGACTTTAACAGTATAACAATCAGCAAAGGAATGGCAAAATACCACCATTTCCTAAATTCCTTTATACTGTCCGTGAACTTCAATACTAATAAGAAGGATACTAATATCAAGCCAATGGGATGCGAGAAAACCGCCCCGATTACACCCAATAACCCAATCAATACCGGACGCCAATCTCGCACAATTTGATTATTATTCTGCCACCACAAAAACACACTAAACAATAACGAGAATGACACTGCAGCCGGTACTTCTGTCGTAATAAAGAAACTTTCTCTCATAAACCATACTAAGGAAATGACTAAGGTCAGCGACTCAACAGGTCTTTTTAAATAAACCAACAAACTAAAAACTCCCAATATCAACAACCAAGGTCCTATTGCATAAAGTTTAAAAATTAACGAAATTGGGGCATCAAAATACATCCCTAAATACGCAGGAATATTCACAATTGCCCCTGCATAACGATCATGCTCAACCGGTATCGATTCAAAATTCAGAATTTTAAAGACTGTAAAAGCAGAGTCTCCAAACATGGATTTAACATCTCCAAAATACGCAGCTTGTATAATCAGAGATAAGATAATAATGGCACCAAAAAAGCGAATCCTACCCATGCTTAATTTCTTTTAGATACTCTTCTAACACACTCGCAACAACATTCCAATCAAATTGTTTTCGAATCATTGCCTGTCCGGACAGCCCTGTACTTTTTCTTAATTCTTGATTGTCCAATAACTCCATTACCCTGTTTGCAAAAGCAGTATTTTCTGTTTCCATAAAGGCACCTTCACCTTGTTTAATTCCCAATCCTTCAAAACCAACTCGCGTACAAACCACCGGAATAGCCATAGACAAAGCCTCAAGCACTTTATTTTGAGTTCCGGCTCCTATACGCAAGGGTGCAACAACAACCGCTGCTTGTTTATAATAGTCCACAATATCTATTACAAAACCTGTAACTTCAACTTGTTCTGATGCCAATGTAAGAACAGAGTGAACAGGATTTTGTCCCGCAATAACAAATTTAACTTGCGGGTGTTTTTTATGAATCAATGGCAAAATATCCTTCACAAAGTATTGCACACCGTCAACGTTGGGAGCATAATTCATATTTCCCGTAAATAATAATATCTTATTCTGACTATAATCATGACCCATTCCTGAAGAAAACACTTCTACATCAACTCCGTTTGGCAATACCTTGATATTCGTCAATTCATGCTTTTTAATCAAATAATTTACATCCTCTTTAGAACATGCAACACAAAGGTTAAATCGTTTCAGAATAAGCTCATATTTTTCCAGCCTCTTAAATTCCATTGTGTTAAACATTTTTTTCAGCACTCCGGCAGCTTGATTTTTTCTTCGCTCCCAATACATACTGAATGCATCCGGCAAATCCAATAAAGCCGGAATTCCTGCTAATTGATTCAGATATTGAGACATACGCAAATGTTGCACATGCACAACATCCGGCTGTTCTTCTGCTACCACTTTTGACAATAATTTTTTAAACGCATTTGAGCGAAAATACAATACTTGTAATGGGCTTTTGTCAATTAAAAAACGGCTGCAAGACAACACTGACTTCCATTGAGGCAAGTGTATAGTTTCAACTCTCGAAAAAATATGGTTTAACTTAGAAAGATTTGCAAGGTCTTGTTTATCTTGCGTGAATGTAACCAATATTAACTCATGTTTTAACGCAAGTTTACGTGCCAGATTATAAATTTTAATCTTATCTCCTCTGTGTGGAGGAAAGGGAAAACGGTTGGCTACAAAAAGTATTTTCAAGATGTTTTATTGCAAAATCAGTCCGCAAATATAGCCATCAGAAATTCTTTTTGAGACTTATGTTGATGACTCTTCAACACCTTACCAAGAGACAAACTACACAAGTCAACATAAGCAATTACCATTGCTGCAAGATTTTACAACAAACTTGACACAGAATTTACTTTCCTTTGCAGAAATTTTATGGGTACATGCTTAGGGGCTTATTGATATATTTCTTTGGTGGACTTTTTAAGTTTATACTGCAAAAGGATTTTAGAAAGTTGTTTTTCTTAGGTTTACGTTTAGTTATATTTCCTGTTCAAAAGTTTAGAATAAACGGGCAGCCCTTTATTATCAACGACAAACTCGGTTTCTTCTGGCAATACCATGAAATATACTACCGTGAATACTATAGATTTGACACAACCACTACAACTTCAATAAATATCATTGATTGCGGTGCAAATATTGGGTTAAGTACTTTTTGGTTTGCAAAACATTATCCCGGTGCCAACATTTATAGTTTTGAAGCTGACACGGAAATTTTTGAAAAATTAAAACAAAATTTAGCACCAATAACATCGCCTAACGTTCATATACTCAATCAAGCAGTATATGTTAAAAATGAAAAAATCAGCTTTCTTTCTGATGGAAAAGACGGTGGTATGATAGTGGAAAGTACCGGTAACAACAGTGTAGAAGCAATTGATTTTAGCAACTATTTAGACTCATTTACTAACATAGACATGCTAAAAATTGACATTGAAGGAGCCGAAAGGATATTAATTCCACATATTGCCAAACATTTCCCAAAAATCAAAAACATCTTTATTGAATATCATCAACGAGAAAACGAAACTCCATTCTTAGCTGATATTCTGCAACAATTAGAAAATGCAGGATTTACATACAGGATGGAAGTACCTGTTAAACTTGCACAGCCATTTGTGAACAAAAAAATTGTCAATGGCTGTTTCTTACAAGCCAATATTTTTGCAACGCGACTATAAGTCATTCAAGGATTAACAAATAGGTTAAACCCAATATCAATACTTAAATTTTAATCTGCAATTTTTTAAGAACAAGTCTATGCAATCAACATTATGCAAACGCTATCTTTGCACACGTTATATTTGATCCTCGTTGGGCTTGGTTAAGTGAAGATTAGTGAATTAAAACATCTTTTTGAGTTTCATCCTGCAATCAAAGGAATGGGTGAATTTCTACGCCCAAATGGTAAAAGCATACATTTAAACAAGTTGTCCGGATCAGCGTCAGCCGTACTTTTCAGTTCATTATTTCAAAACCTGCAAAGTCATTTTGTTATCATCCTGCCTACAGAAGAGGAGGCGGAGTTTTTCAGAAATGATTTAGAAAACATGGAGATGGAAAAAAACACAGTGTTACTTTATGATTCCTATAAAAAGCCCTTTGATACAACTGAACAAATGCCTGACAAGCTACAGTTGAGAACAAGTGCATTAGAGCGAATTAACAACAGCAACAAACCCTTACTCATTGTAACTTATACCTCTGCAATTTCTGAAAAAGCAATAGAAGGCTCTTTGCTTGAAAACAAGACCGTTACTCTGAATGTAGCTGACAACTTTGACATTGACTTTATGATTGAGGTGCTAGATGAACAAGGATATGAACGTGAAGAGTTTGTATTTCAACCGGGGCATTTTGCAATTAGAGGCTCTATCATTGATATATTCTCTTATGATTCTAATTTACCCTATCGTATTGCTTTGGATGGAGATGCTATTGAATCAATCAGGGTTTTTGACCCTGAAACTCAACTCTCAGTCAGCAAAGTACAATGGTTCAAATTGGTGCCCAATATTTCTCAACTACAAAACGCACAAAATGCAGACTCATTTTTCAAATATCTCAAGTTAAACACTATTGTATTTGTTAAGGATTTAGCATGGATTTTAGAGAATATCGAAAAGGAAATTTCTAACTCGGAATTCTTTTTGAATATGGGGACAACTTATAGAGAGTTATGCAAATTTCCAATTGTTGAATTTGGCTCATACTTTAAACTCAAAAGTAATCACGATATTAATTTTAACCAAAAAGAACAACCCTTGTTCGGCAAAGGCTTAGACCTAGCGCTTAATCATTTGAAAGAAAATGAAGTTTTAGGAATCAAAAACCTTCTTTTTTCTGAGCAACCACGACAATTGGAACGGCTTGAAGCAATAATTAAGGATAAGCAACGCGACATCAAATTTGAACCTATTTACCATGCTCTATCATTAGGCTTTGTAGATAAAGATTTAAAAATTGCATTATATACTGAGCATCAAATCTTTAACCGCTATTACCGATATAAAAACAAACATAGCAGAACAAATAAAAATGCGGCTCTTACCCTAAAAGAACTTCAAGAGTTAAAAATAGGTGATTTTGTTACACATATTGATCATGGGGTTGGGAAATTTGCCGGACTACAAAAAATGGATGTTAAAGGCAAAATCCAAGAAGTGGTTAAGATTGTGTATAGAGATAATGATATGCTTTATGTGAGCATTAGTTCACTTCATAAGATTTCACGTTTTTCAGGACAAGAAGGCACCATTCCGAAAGTGCACAAATTGGGAAGTGGGGTTTGGGAAAAGCAAAAAGCAAATACCAAACGAAAGGTAAAAGACATTGCACGCGAATTAATAAAACTTTATGCAGCCCGAAAAGCGCAGCCCGGCTTTGCGTTTAGCCCTGATAATTATTTGCAAAATGAATTAGAAGCCTCCTTCCTCTATGAAGACACAGAAGACCAAGCTAAAGCAACAGATGAAGTAAAGAAAGACATGGAAAAAAACCAACCAATGGACAGGCTTCTTTGTGGTGATGTTGGATTTGGCAAAACAGAAGTAGCAATCAGAGCTGCATTCAAAGCTGTGTTGGACGGCAAACAAGTTGCTGTTTTAGTTCCCACTACCATTCTTGCTTATCAGCATTACAGAACATTTGGAGAACGCATGGAAAATCTGCCTGTATCAGTTGATTTTATAAATCGTTTTAAATCTCCAAGTGAGCAAAAAAAAACGCTTAAGAAATTAAGCGAAGGTAAAACTGACATCATCATTGGAACACATCGATTGATTGGAAAAGATGTTAAATTCAAGGATTTAGGTCTTTTAATCATAGACGAAGAACAAAAATTCGGTGTGAGTGCAAAAGAAAAACTGCGTGAACTCCGCGTAAATATTGACACCCTGACACTCACCGCTACACCAATCCCGCGCACACTTCACTTTTCATTAATGGGAGCAAGAGATTTGTCAGTGATTAACACCCCTCCTCCCAACAGACAGCCCATTCAAACTGAATTACATGTTTTTAACAAAGAAGTCATTATCAATGCTATTGACAAGGAAGTGAGCCGCGGAGGTCAGGTATTTTTTGTTCACAACAGAGTCAAAGACATTGAAGCAATTCGCAAAATGATAGAGAATGAAATGCCTGATATTAGAACAGCAGTTGCACATGGTCAAATGGAAGGTGATGATTTGGAAAAAACAATGATACGTTTCATTGAAGGCGAATTTGATGTACTCATCTCTACCACAATTATCGAAACAGGACTTGACATTCCAAATGGTAACACCATTATTATAAACAATGCACACATGTTTGGATTGAGCGATTTACACCAAATGCGAGGTAGAGTCGGGCGTTCTAACACAAAGGCATATTGTATTCTGCTTGCTCCTCCCCTTTCTTCGTTAACAGAAGAAGCTCGAAAAAGACTCAAAACAATAGAAGAATTTACAGACTTGGGCAGCGGTTTCCAAATTGCAATGCGCGATTTAGACATCAGAGGTGCCGGCAATTTATTGGGCGGAGAACAAAGCGGTTTCATTTCCGAAATTGGGTTTGATATGTACCACAAGATTCTGGATGAAGCTGTTGGCGAACTGAAAGAAGACGAATTCAAAGAACTCTTTGACAATCAGAATGAAGTAATTGCTTCTAAAGAATGTGTGGTTGAAACAGATTATGAAATGTTAATTCCGGATTATTATGTCAGTCAAATTTCTGAACGACTTCTATTGTATCAGGAGCTTTCAGCGATTGAAAATGATGCAGATTTAGCAAAGTTCGCAAGTAATCTCGAAGACAGATTTGGCACTATTCCTCCTCCAACATTAGAACTTATTGAAACAATACGATTGAAATGGAAAGGAAAAGAACTTGGGTTTGAAAAGATTACGCTATCAAATAATGAAATGAGAATTTATTTACAATCCAATCCCAACAGTGCTTATTTTAACCATGCCACATTCCAGCACCTACTGACTCAAATAACCAACAATCCACTCAAATACAATTTAAAACAAAGTTCAAAATCACTGATACTAAATGTACATAATATCAACAGCCTTAAAGCAGCACTCAACATTTTAGAGACCTTGAAATGTTAAAAAATATTACATAGTTTTCACGCAATAAATTACTTTTGTCAAATTACCTCAGCACATTAATATACTTATGAAAAATAAATTACTCTTTACTTTTATTCTTTCAGTCCTACTGTGGGGCTGTATCAAAGAAAGCGACTTTGATTTCAATAAGTCAAAAGGAATCGAAATTGATGGTACTTATGGTGTTGCTCTGTTTAATGACCAGTTCACCGCTATGGATTTACTGAGACGCTACGATTCATTGAATCAAATCTTCATTAATGACGAAGGCTATATCAGCTACATTGCCGGTCAGAACTCCTCTTCGCTCATAGGAAATGACTACATAGTACTTACAGACCAATCAGCAGGAAACACAATGCCCATGTCCGCTCCATTCATTGTTGCATTTAACTCTGCATCGGTTGGCACTTCTCTATATGACAGCATTACTTTTGACTGGGTGTTTAACTTAAATCCTTATGAAATTGACTCCATCATTTATAAAGAAGGAACATTAAACGTTTTGCTCAATTCCACCCTTCAAATCCCTGCAAATGTTTCATTTATCATAGAAAGTTTCTTGACACCAAGCAATGTACCCTACAATGGTAACTTTAACATCCCTGCAAATAATTCCGCATCTGACAATGTTGACATTGCCGGATACAAGGCAGACTTAACCTTAAACGGAATGAACACCAACAGATTACGTGTAAAAATGCTTATCAGATTAGACAAGAACTCGGTATCAGATATTATTACAAGTGGTCAAAACATCAGTTACAATCTGAATATAGTCAACCAAAATTTCAAACGCATTTTCGGCTATTTTGGAAATGCACCATTAAATATACCCACAAGAAACTTAGAGGTAAAACTCTTTGAACTTGCATCCGGAGAAGGTAACATCTCCGCAGAAGACCCTCGCTTTAATTTATACTTTGACAATACTTATGGTATGGCAGTCAGAATTAATACGCTCAATCCTTTTGAAGCAAAGAAACAAGACGGCTCTACAATGCCCATCACCGGAGTGGCGCTCCCCTTTACAATTGACAGACCAGCACAAATCTTTAATAACAAACGTAGTACACTCATTTTAAAATCACCTCAAGTCAATGTTAAACAACTGATTGAATCTAATATTACGGATATACAGTTTGGTGCTCAAGCTGACATCAATCCCGGTGGAATTACTAAAAACTTTGCACTCGATACCAGCAGAGTAACCATGACCTCCGAAATTGAATTACCATTTTATGGCTCATTTAAAAACTTTGGCTTTGTGGACACAGCAGAATTTACAGCTCCTAAAGATGCCGACATCATTGATTATGCTGAAATTAAATTAATCATTGAAAACACATTACCGGTAGGTCTCAATTTCCAAATCTATTTCTTAGACTCTGTAAATAATGTTGCAGTTGATTCTGTATTTAAAACTTTAAGCCAAACAGAAGTGGTAGTTCCCGCTCCGGTGGATGGAAACGGAAAAGTAACCAATGCAAGTAGAAAAACTACTTATATTCGTTTAGACCAAGTATTGCTAAAGAAACTGAACGCACAGAATGTGAACAAAATAGGAATAAAAGCCGAAGCATTGTCATTTAACAATGGCAATACTCCTGTAAAGATTTATCCTGATAATAAAATCGTGATTAAAGCTGGAATTAAAACAAGAGCTAAAGGTATTATTAAAAACAACTAATCATGAAAAAAATAAAATTCACCAACAAACTTTTGACTTTTGTTTTTATAGCTCTTAGCTCCTCTGTTAGTGCTCAAGAACTGACATTACACAATATGGAGTTTCTGGGTCAAAGACATTCACTCAATCCGGCTCTTAACCCTATTACTCGATTCTATCTGACTTTTTATGATGTGGGACTCGGATTTTCTAACAGTTTTGCAATAAACGACCTACGAAAATTTGATAACAATTCGGACAGCTTTACCTGGTCAACCGGTAAGTTCTTAGAAAGTATGCGTAGAAATAATGCTACAAAACTTGATCAACTTGTCAACTTTTCGTTTGGTGTACGTGTTACGCCAAAGTTGTTTATACATGCTGCTGCTGCGGAAAAATTTCAATTCAGGCTTAATTACCCTTATGATTTGTTTGCCTTTTTGCTTCAAGGAAACTTGGCAGATGAAAATGTAGGAAAGCCGCTCAACATTGGTGGTTTTAGAGTAAATAGCACAGCATATCTTGATTTCTCTGCCGGTGCTGCCTACCAAGTGAATTGCAATTTGTCAGTTGGCGCAAGACTTAAATACTTGAAAGGTTTAGCCAATATTTATACTAAAACGGCTAAGTTTAATATCACTACTAATTCCGAATATTATCAAGTTACTTTTGACAATGATCTGGATTTCAGAACAACATTGCCTGATGATAACCAAGATTTTTCTGATTTATTAAAACAAAAAAATCTCGGCTATGGAATTGATTTGGGAGCAACCTATTTGATGTTAGATAAAAAACTCTTACTCACAGGTTCATTGCTTGACTTGGGATTTATCAGCTGGTCTGAGGGCGGCAAACGTTATTACAACAAATCTCAAACAAAAACTTTTGAGTTTAGAGGATTTAATTCTGATGCATTATCCGGCAATAGTGATATGTTTGAAAAATTGGTGGACACAATTACACAGACATTTGACTTGGGTGATGAACCTTCTGCCAGATACAAAACAAACCTGATACCTAAAATTTATCTTTCAGGTTCTTATGAAATCTGGAAAGGCAATAGAGTGGGTGCTATGATGTATGGAGAAATTTCTAACAAAAGATTGAGTACCGCCTGGTCTGTAAACGGACAAATGAGATTAGGACGTATTTTGAATTTGCAAGGCAATATTTCATTAATGAATAGGAGGCTTTCAAACATTGGACTTGGACTCGCAGCCAACCTCGGTCCTATTCAGTGGTGGATTGTTACCAACAATGCCGGATTCTTATTTTTCAATCCTTTAGATACAAGAACTGTGCACCTGAGGACAGGTGTCAATATTGTATTCGCTTATGGTAAGGACAAGAAAAACCCTTGTTCTCCGGACTATATACCACCGGGTGAAAGAAATAAAAAGCAAACAAATAAGAAAGGTAGAAAATCACAACCGGATTCTCCACCTGACACCCCTCCCACAGAAGCTCAGCCTGCTGAAACTAAATAAACATTATACTCTTTACAGTCTTGCACAGGATTTTTTGTATTGGATTTTTATTGGTAAGTTGTCAAAGTTTATTCGCACAATTACCTAATAAGCCTTTCTATATTGCTACAAACGAGCGTACCTTTATCCCCGACAGGATTAAAAATGGAAGTACTGTTAATATTTTCAACCCATTAGGCAAGATAAACGAACAGTTTTATATTGATTTCATTACCTTGTGTTTTGTAAAAAACAATGAATATTTTAGCAATATTGAACCCGGTGAAACATTTTTCGGCTATCAACTCTACCCTACCCTTGTTTGGAAACCTTTTAAAGACAAGGAGTTTAAGTTAAAAGGCGGTGTTTTCCTTCAAAAAAACTTTGGAGAAAATACTTTTGCAAGCAATACCCCTACTTTCACATTTGACTATCAATTCAAACACACACGGTTTGTTTTCGGAACTTTATATGGAGGATTAGAACATAAACTCATTGAGCCTTTGTACAGATTTGAAAGGATGTTGTATGATAGAATCGAAAATGGATTCCAGGTCATTCATAGCAATAAAAAACTTTTTGCAGACATTTGGATTAATTGGAGACAAACAGCAAATGCTCAATTGAACAGACAAGAAATTTTAGAATCCGGTGTGTCCTTTGTATATTTATTGGTCGGAGATGCAGAATCTGCCTTTCAGACAAAACTGATTACCCAAATGACAAACCAACACAAGGGTGGTTCATCTGTGGACTTGCCTCTTGTGAATCACACAAATAATGCACTTGGAACTGAAATTACATTTGGCAATAAGAAAAAATTACAATGGACTTTTCAACCATATTTTCTTCATGCTTTAGACCATTCACTTGAATTAAGACAACCCTACAAAGACGGAATGGGAATTTATATCAATGGTGGTGTCGCACACAAAGGCTTTTCTTTTATGGCAAGCTATTGGAAAGGCTGGGAATATTTCTCTGCGTTGGGCACTCCGTTGTTTAACAGTTTTAATTATGACAACTTTTATTCACTTGAGCGAGAAAGAGAGTTGATTTTCTTCCGTTTTATCTATTCCAAACCACTTATAAAACATAATCTTAAACTCAACTTGAGATTCGAACCTATTTACGAAATCTCAACAAAAAAATTCCAACATTCAATTGGAATCTACTTTCTGTACCGTTTAGGCGTATAGAAATACCATTACTGTAGTGATTTGCTGAAAATCATAGACAGCATCTCAATGTTTTCAACCTATGTGAACATTTATTCAAACTCATCTCGTTGGCAAGCGTTTGTTTTGCAGTTGTGAAGGTTAAAAAAGAACTTAAATGGTCCGTATTATTGCTTTTATTGTTATTTCCCCTACTGGCATTAGTATTATTAAGTAATCCGGACAAAAAAAACCAAACACAAGTTGTCATTGAACAATCAGGAGACACCTCAATCATTGATATCGATTCAACAATAGCTCCGGATGAAGAACCTGAGCCTGCCCCGGAAATGATGCCGGATGGTCGCTTCCCTCAAAACTACTTTCAACTCCCAATGCATGATGATATTTACTTGGCAGGCACATTTGGGGAGTTGCGCTCAAATCATTTTCACACCGGTGTTGACATCCGAACCGATGGAGTAGAAGGAAAAGAGGTCTATGCTGCCGCAAAAGGTTATGTATGTAGAATTAATGTTTCTCAAAGTGGCTATGGGAACGCATTATATATCAGCCATCCTAACGGATACACTACAGTTTATGCCCATCTGCAACATTTTAGTAAAGATATTCAGTTTTATATACGTAAGCATCAGTATGCAAATCAATCTTTTGAAGTAGAACTTTACCCTGAAAAAGGTCTGATTGCAGTTGAACAGGGAGACTTAATTGCTTATTCCGGAAACACCGGTGGCTCAGGTGGACCTCATTTGCACTTTGAAATTAGAAAAACCAACACATCCGAACCGGTGAACCCATTATTATTTGGAATCAATATTACTGACAACCTTGCACCTGAAATATTGAAATTATTTATCTATCAAATTGACAACCAATATAGAGAACAAGAAGGCACCTACCCCTTTATCAATATTAGAACCAACAAAAACAACCTACCCTCCCGAAATAAAACAATCAAACTTCCTCCGGGAAAATATGCTGTAGGAGCCTATATGAAGGATTACTTTCGTTCTCATAATGAAAACCTTGGTATTAATTACTCTGAGTTGTTTGTAAATGACCAAGCTGTTTTTGAATGTAAAATTGAAAAAATCAATTTTAATACAACACGCTATATCAACAGCCATCTTGATTTTTGTGTTCACAAAACAGAAAATATTAAGGCTCAAAAATTTTTTAAAGATGATGGAAACAAACTGGATTTGTATTCGTATGGAAAAGATAAAGGCACTTTTTTATTGACGGATACAAGTAAGATAAAGATTGTAGCACATGATTTATCAGGCAGGAAAGATAGTGTATTATTCACTTTCATTGCTGACAGCTCTACATCCTTCTCCCCCGTTGAAGTTCAAGGCAATACAAAAAATGCAACAATATGTAAAGTCTTTGTTCCGGGTCAATCATTTGCACTCTCACATAACAAAGTGCGATTGACACTTCCTTCTAATGCACTTTATTTTAATTACCAAGTTTGCGTAAAAGAATTTACAGAACACAAAGGAGGATATTCCCCACTCTGGGCAATAGGCGAATTATATGTTCCTATCCATTTTGCTTCAAATATTGCTATCAAAGTAGAAGGCGAAGTCAAACCCGAACATCGTTCAAAACTTCTAATTGTTGAATTAGATAAAGGAAGAAAACATCCTGTTGGAGGCAGGTATAATGCCGGATTTATAGAAGCATCCATAAGAAATTTCGGTTCTTTTTATGTTGGAATCGACACCATAGCTCCTTCTATCTCTACAATCAAATTCAACCCCAATCATGAATTGATTTTCTCTCTGGGAGACAATCTTTCCGGTGTAAAAACCTTCAATGCTTATGTTGACAAACAATGGATATTAATGGAATTTGAACCTAAAACAGGTATTTTAAAAGGGAAAATTCCGGCATCCTTTGACAAAGGAAAACATGTATTTACCTTAAAAGTTAAGGATGAAAGAGGAAATGAGACTACTTTTGAAAAATCTTTTACATTACCATGAGCCAATCACCATTAAAAGAGGGCGACATCGCACCTTTGTTCACCTCAACAAACCAAGCCGGAAAAACAGTATCTCTTAATGATTTTAAAGGCAAAAAAGTAATCTTATATTTTTATCCAAAAGACAATACGCCAGGTTGCACTGCACAAGCCTGCAATCTGCGTGATAACTATGCACATATACTGAAACAAGGCTATGTTGTTTTGGGAATTAGTCCGGACAGCGAACAAAGCCACCAAAAGTTTATTAAAAACTATACACTTCCGTTTGACCTCATTGCAGATACAGATAAGTCAATTGCACTCAGCTATGGAGTTTGGGTAGAAAAAAGCATGTACGGACGCAAATATATGGGAATCGCAAGAACCACGTTTTTGATAGATGAATCAGGTAAAATTGAACGAATTATTGAAAAGGTTGATACGAATGGACATACGAAGCAAATTTTAGATTAAATACTAAAATACCGGCTTTTCTCCATATTTATTCTGTATTTCGTTATAACGCGGGCAGTGCACCAAATGGTCATTGATTAATCCCATTGCCTGCAGATAGGAATACATAATTGTGCTGCCAAGAAATTTAAAACCAAGTTGCTTCATATCCTTGGCAATTTTATCAGATAAAATTGTGCGGAACGGCACTTCAGCCATTGTTTTCCAACGATTCTGAATAGGTTGATTATTCACATAGTGCCAAATATACTGTGCAAATGAGCCATATTGTTCTTGGACTTTTATAAAACACGTGGCATTGTGTATAGATGATTCTATTTTCAACCTATTTCTAATGATTGCTGAATTCATTAGCAGTTCTTGTACGTGGGTATTGGTAAATTCAGATACAATGACCGGATCAAAGTCGGCATAAGCCTTGCGATATCCTTCTCTTCTTTTCAAAATGGTTGCCCAGCTGAGTCCGGCTTGAGCACTTTCTAACACAAGAAATTCAAATAGCTTTTTATCATGGGTACAAGGAACTCCCCATTCATTATTATGATAATCTACATAACTATCAAAGCCCAAACACCAAGGACAAAGTAGTTGTTTGTCCATTGAGATTATTTTTTCTGTTTTTGCAAATCTTCCAAGAATTGTTTTTGTTTGTCAATCTCAGAAGCAATAGACTCATATTTATTCTTGTTCTTGCCTATCTTCTTATTCAGCTTATCTATCTTTTTAGAATACTTGCGCTCCTTTTTCATTTTTTTCTTGTAGTCCTTTTCTAAATCATTAATCTTTTTCTCTTGAGCTACAATTTTCGCATTGAGCTGATATGCCTCAATTTCCTTTTGAAATTCAGATGCAAACATTGACAAAGATGCCAATACTTTAGGTTCGGTACTTGAGCTGACAAAATTATCGTAGCCCATCGACACCAGAATTATCAAAGTTGATTTCTTTTTATTGCCTTCTACTTTGTAATAAATATCCCCTTTGTCAAAAGGCATAATGCTCCACGAAGCAGCTATATATTGAACAAAACCTTCTGCTTTTGACTTTTTACCATTAATATTTTTTCCAAAATAACTTTCAGCAACTTGTTGTAGGTCAGCTTTTGACACATCATATTCAATTGAATATGATGCTACATCTTGCTTATTAAATGACAACTTGGTTTCATTGACTCTCTGAGCAAAGACTTGGTTGATGCTCATACTGAACATCCACAGTAAAATTACACTTGATATTTTCTTTAACATGATTGAATCTCTCATAATATGCTGCAAAATTAGCTTGATTAAAGGCTATTATAAAGTCCTGATTACAATACATATACACAAGTAATCAGCAATAAATTGTGTGATACAAGCGATTATCAATCGCCAAAGACTAATAATACATCAATCTCGTTTCAGAATCTATATTCCATCTGAACCCTACTTGAAACCATTTCGTATTTGGGTATCTGTCATTTTGATCATACAACTTGTAATACATACGGGCATCAATAAAGAAATTGTGTTGAAGCATATACGAAATATTCAAATCAAAAATTCCTGCGCCTATACCTTTTCCCTGCGCGATTGTATTGCCATAATCCTGTACTTTAGTAGAGTAATCTCGTAAAATATTTCCACCATAGTTTAATCCATTGAGTGTGAAGTCTTCTCCTTTCAGAAATTCAATAAAAGTAAATTCTGCTCTTAACCTTTTTAATGGTTGGGCAGAAATCTTAAAAATGATTTCTTTGAAATTAGCTCCCAACGGATGTGCAATTGCTTGTCCAAAATTTGCCCAGTTGCCACCGCTTCTAAAATGGCTGTATGTAAAAGGGCGAACCACATTTAATTCCGCTTGCCAATCTATATTTGGTAAGCCAAAAACATTCATGTACTTCGCTCCGACTTGCAATGCATATTTGTTTGCCCACCAACCATTTTGTGCCTTGAGCTCCTTTAGCATAAATTCATCCAACACAAATTGACCGTAGAATTGAAATCTTTTAAGAAAATTCCATTTCCAATCTATTCCTATCAGCGCATTGTCTTGGCTACCTAACTGTTGTTCAATCGCTCTATAGAAAATAATCGGATTGAGATATGCAATATCATAGCGATCACTTTGTGTTGAATCTTGTCTGCCAAACATCACTGCTTCAAACAGCCCAATATTGACATTTTTAGCAATATTAATTCCTAATCTATGAAAAGTCCCAAATTTACGCCTGAGTAAACTTGCACCTGTAATAGGTGAAAAATCAGTAAATTGACCATAATAATTTTGATAATTTACAATACCGAGATTAGTATTGATTTGGAAAAATAAATTTGCCGGTGAAAAGTCCCCCAAGATGAGTGAACGCATTCCATTCCCCCAAAAAATCTTGTCTTGACCAAAACGCAAATTCACAAATTCGTTCACATCCCACCATACATAACCTCTTGCTTGGAAATAGTCATAACCCTGGGCTTTGAACCTTTTCCAAAAAGTTTGATTGGGCAAATATCCAAAGCTATCAGTGTAATAATTTACGTACTTTGGTAAAGAAACCTGATTATCTGTCGCAAATGAATAAAAACCAAAAGATTGTTTTTTACCAATAAACCCTTTCAACTCACCACCCCTTGTATTCCTGAATAAATACTTGGAATTATCCAACATATCCTTGCCAATACCCATTGCTAACACAGGATTGAAAGTTATCCTATAATTTTTATGGACATCATAGTAATCAAGTAAATAGGCTGGTGAAGCATAAAAATTATCCCAAAATGGTTTTCTGTTAAATCCGGGATATTCTGTTGCCCTACCGCAAGCCAAATCTTTTTTTAAATATTCATCGCGGTTGAAAATATCTTGTTTTGATAATACAGGAAATGTATCATGTGTTGCAAGTATGTGTTTACGTTGAACAAAACCCGCTGTTAACTGAGTGCCATCTACAAACTTTCCTGTAATAATTTCATAACGGTCTGCCAGATTCATCATCCAATGACCTGCCGGTATTACATTATCTTGTGCTTGCAATCCGCAAGTAACTAACCATGATATGATGAACAAATAGAAATATCTCATGTTTTAAAAATGGTTGAAAATATCAGTGGTGATAGCCAATTTACCTGCTAAGTCTTTCATTTCCTTTCCAACAAGCGGATTAAGAGGTATGCCCTGCTCAATGCGTGTTGCTTCACATAGAAATTCAGGTTCACCGTGAATCATCAGTGGAGTATGTTTATCAATAGGTTGTGCATTTTTTATTTGAGTTGACCAAAGTTTCATTCTTTCATAAAAATGTTCCGGCTCAATAAATGCACTAATATCCATTGCTCCCATAAAGTGCCCAATACCTTTACCGGGCAAATTTTGAGCAACATTTAAAAACGAAACAAAAGGAGGCACAAAGGTGCTAAAGTTGGCTCCGGTCAATACACCTGTGAGGATATCAACCATTGCACCCAAGCCATATCCTTTATGTACCCCATGCTCAGCATCAATTCCAAGAGGTATTAATGCACCACCCTCTTTTAGAACATTCGGATTCTGCGAACTCATTCCATTCTTATCTTTTGCCCAACCTTGGGGAATGTCGAGCTGCTCTCTACCTGCAATTTCAAGTTTCCCATTGGCTGCGGCACTCGTTGCCATATCCAATAAAAATGGTCTTCCTGTGTCTGATAAGGGATTAGGAACCGCAACAGATATTGGATTAGTGCCAAAAAGTCTTTGCACTGTTCCATCCGGTGCTACCAATGGACTTGCATTAGTCATTGCCCATCCTATCATTCCATGTTGTGTAGCTAATTCACTATGCGCACCGGCAATTCCAAAATGATTTGAATTAGATATTCCAATAAATGCAACACCCGTTTGCTTGGCTTTTTCTATTGCTTTCTGCATGGCAACTTGTGCTGATACCAAACCAATACTGCCATCTGCATCAAGCGTACCTGCCGAAAGTCTGTCTGTTATCCAATTGAACTTTGGGTTTGGGTTCAAGCGTCCTGCATCAATCAATCGTAAATACCCTGTCAACCTTGCTACACCATGAGAGTCAATTCCTCTCAAGTCGGCTTTACACAAAATTTCTGCTGATAGTTTTGCATGTTCTTGAGTAAATCCATAATGATGAAAAACTTTATAGACAAAGTCTTTGAGTAATGGATAACTAATTGCTCGTGGAGTGGAGTTGTTCATAAAGAATATCAAATAAATGTCGGGTTTGCAATTGAATATGTGCATTTTCAAGCACTGATTCTGTGAAAGCAAGTGAGAACTCATCTGTAAAAGTCAAACTATCCACTTGGTGTTCCTTTGCAAATGAACAATATTCCAACACTGTGTCTTTAGCTAATTTGTTATTAAATCTATTGAAACCGCTACCGGCACCCGAACAACAATATCCGGAATCTTTTACAAGCCAATTACTTTCAGCTTTATGATAATTTGTAATCCGCTGAAGGCTTGCCAAATTAGAAAGATTATCAATCACTAAAACACTTTTCTCTTTTGGAGTAATAACTATTTCATGTGCTGCAATGAGCTCATACATATCTGCAACATCTGTTAAAACCTTTTGACACAAATTATGAGAAATGGAATTATGAAACAAATTTGGATATGAATTCTGAATTGTATGATGACACAGAGGGGATAAAGATAAAATCTTATGATCTCTTTTACCTGTTTGAAAATCAAAGAGTAATTTCTGTGCCAGTTCTTTGGCACCATGCTTATCTCCATTGATTAAATAGGGATAGCCACAACAAGCCTGATTTTCAACAATATTCACAGTATAACCCAGTTTCTTAAATATCTTCACGCCTCTTTCTGCTGTTTGAGGATAGAGATGATTTAACACACAAGGAATAAAAATGGATAGTTCAGACATGCCAACTAAATGATGTTGCAAATGAAAAGAATTTATACGTCTTTAGAAACTCAAAGGCGCAAAGAATTATCCCAAATCAATCACCTTTTGTAAAGGTCGTCCTATTTCGGCTTTATTTCCTTTAATCACAATGGGACGTTCAATTAATATGGGATTTTCATGCATCACCTTTATCCATTGCTCATTAGAATATTGTTTATCGGCATATTTCTCTTTAAATATCGGCTCATTTTTACGAATTAAATCTATAGCTGGAATCTTGAGCATTGCCAATAATTCAGTAAGCTCTTGAATGTCGGGTGCATCTTTTAAATACTCCTTGATTTCTATTTCCACTCCTTTCTCTTGGAGGTAACATAAAGATTCTCTACTTTTAGAACAACGCGGATTGTGGTATATAATGTATTTCATTGTTTTTGGATTATAACTCAAGATAAACTTTTGATAAATCAATATAATTCTGTGCGTTTTGTCTTATTCTGGCTTTGATAGATTCATCATACGTTTTTACAACTTTGCCAGGCACCCCCAAAACCAATGAAAAGGGCGGAATCTTGGTTCCTTGTGCTATAACAGCACCTGCACCTATGATCGAAAACTCTCCAATTTCTACATCATTCAACACTGTTGCATGCATCCCTACCAAGACATTATTTGCAAGTTTTGCTCCATGCACAATAGCACCATGCCCTATAATACATTCATCACCAATAGCGCAAGGTGAGTTTTTGTCCACATGTATCACTGCATTATCTTGTATGTTAGTTTTGTTTCCTATCATGATGTCATCTACATCACCTCTTAATACTGCTCCGTACCAAATTGAGACCTCATCTCCAAGCACAACCCTGCCTATCACTCTAGCATTATCAGCTATAAAAACTTCTTTCCCTTTTTTGATAGGATTTCGTAACATTTGCACCGTAATCATGTGAGCAAAATTAAGATGAAATCTCTGATTAAAAATATCGGCACTTTATATGGTATCCAACCCTCTGGCAAACAACTTTTGTCCGGCAAAGAAATGATGGAAGTACACAGTCTTGCCAATGCATGGCTGAGTATTGAAGACAGCATTATAACAGATTTTGGCACATTAAAGACCTATCCCAACGAAACCTATTTTGATCAGATAATAGATGCAGCACAACAAACAGTCATACCGGGACTTATTGATTCTCATACACATATTATTTTCTCTAAAACACGTGAAGAGGAATTTAAAATGAAGATAAAAGGGAAATCATACGAGGAAATTGCTGCTGCAGGTGGTGGAATTCTTAATTCTGCAAATGCAATGCAAGCCGCCTCTAAAGAACAATTGAAACAAGATGCATTACAACGCATTAATGACTGTATTCAAACCGGTACTGTTGCTTTTGAAATCAAAAGCGGATATGGATTGACTACTGAGAGTGAAATCAAAATGCTTGAAGTCGCCACAGAGCTAAGGGATATGAATTTGATTCCAATCAAAAGAACCTTGTTAGGAGCTCATGCCATTCCAACCGCGTACAAATCTGATCGCAAAGCCTACATAGAAAAAATTAAAAATGAATTAATCCCTCGTGTTGCACAAAGGAAACTCGCTGATTACATTGATGTCTTTTGTGATAAAGGGTTTTTTACACCTGACGAAACTTCGGAAATCCTCAAGACTGGAAGCCAATTTGGATTAAAAGCCAAAATTCATGCAAACCAATTGGCTACCTCCGGAGGTGTTCAAGTTGGTGTAGCATGTAATGCCATTTCAGTGGATCATTTGGAAAATATTGGCAATGAAGAAATAGAAACATTACACAAATCAAACACATTGCCTGTTTCATTACCGGGATGCTCTTACTATTTAAACATGCCTTTTACGCCCTCTCGCTCTATTATTGATGCAGGATTACCATTGGTTTTAGCATCTGACTTTAATCCAGGTTCATGTCCTTCAGGAAATTTGTTATTTGTTTGGAGTTTAGCGTGTACCAAAATGAAGTTATTACCGGAAGAAGCATTCAACGCATTAACCATAAACGCTGCAGCAGCAATTGAACTATCTGATCATTATGGTAGCATAACAAAAGGCAAAAAAGCATCCTTGCTTTTCTTTAGGACAGGTACAACTTTGACCCATATTCCATATCACTTTGCGATGTCAAGACCGGCTAAGGTCATGCTAGAAGGTCAATTCTTCAACGCAGAAAATTAATCCAAGCAGACATCCTACACCTCTTCATTGCGAGAGCATCGCCCGAAGCAATCCGGAAAAACTATTATGATACAAACATAAAAATGTATAAGGAATAACTAAAAATTAGGGCTAAGTATCCACCCTATAAATCCAATTACAATTTTACCCTGTCAACCCTGAGTAACAACGATTGGTTACTCTACAATAATACCGGTTGCTTCAATGCTAATATTATCAATCCAATCTAAATCCTCTGCATCTTCACCATTGGCAATCTCAATCTCTTTTTGCTTTTCTACTGACAGAGCCTTGCCTTTTGCAATAGCTGTTTTACCAACAACATCTTGAGGCAAACTAAAAGATTCATTAATCGTGTTGATATAGATTTGTTCGCCATCTTTGGTTGTAAAAGTAATCCAACAACCTGAATGTTTGCATACTGCAGAAATGCTGCCTTTTACTTCCACTTCCATTGACTCTTTGCCATTCATTTGTTGAAGGACTTCATCAATTGAAATCGGATTAGCAGGAGTGAATGATTCACCATAGGTTCCGCCTTTAGTAGTTCCACCACAAGATGCAATAGCAACAACTATCCCTACCAACAATACATTTACAAGAGTTTTCCTTATCATATTAATCAAATTTAATAGAATCATTCAAATCCCCAATCATGCTTTCGGGTTTCACCCATTCGTCAAATTGTTCGTTGGTCAAAAGACCCAATTCGATAGCTGCTTTACGCAAACTGGTATTCTCAGCATAAGCTTTTTTAGCAATTTTAGCAGCATTGTCATATCCGATGTGCGTATTAAGTGCAGTAACTAACATGAGCGAATTTTCAAGTTTATGTTTAATTTCAGGATAATTAGGCTCCACCCCAACCATGCAATGATCATTGAATGAAAGGCATGCCTCTCCGAGCAATCTTGCAGAATCAAGTAGATTAACTGCCATCAATGGTTTAAATACATTGAGTTGAAATTGTCCGTTTGAACCGGCTATTGAAACCGCTACATCATTTCCCATAATTTGAGCACACACCATCGTAAGTGCCTCCACCTGTGTCGGATTCACTTTTCCCGGCATAATGGAAGAACCGGGTTCATTAGCTGGTATTAGTATCTCTCCTATTCCGCTACGCGGACCTGAGCTAGACAAGCGAATATCATTGGCAATTTTCATACATGCCACTGCAACCCGTTTCAAAGAGCCATGTAGCTCAACTAGAGCATCATGAGCAGAAAGTGCTTCAAATTTATTAGGAGCAGACAATATAGGCAAGTCTGTCAGTGCTGCGATATGTTTTGCTACTAATTGAGCATATCCTTTTGGAGTATTAATTCCTGTCCCCACAGCAGTACCACCTAGCGCAATTTCAGCAACATCTTTCAATGAATGTTCTATTGATTTTAGTCCGTTTTCCAATTGTTGTCTGTAACCTGAAAACTCTTGTCCTACTGTCACCGGTGTTGCATCCATCATGTGAGTGCGACCATTCTTTATCACATTGGCAAATTCTCTTGATTTGTGTTTAATGGTAGTTTTCAATGCTTGCATACCCGGCAAGGTATAATCAATTACTTGTTTATAAACCGCTATAGACATAGCAGTTGGAAATGTATCATTGGAACTTTGAGATTTGTTTACATCATCATTGGGATGCAAGAATTTCTTTTCATCTGTAAGTTTACCGCCTTTGAGTACATGTCCTCGGTTGGCGATCACTTCATTAACATTCATGTTAGACTGTGTACCGGAACCTGTTTGCCAAATCACAAGCGGGAACTGATCATCCAACTTTCCTGCAAGTATCTCATCACAAACTTGACCTATCAAATCACACTTCTCTTTATTTAACACTCCTAATTCATAATTAGCCAATGCTGCTGCTTTTTTCAAATAGGCAAAAGCCCTAATAATTTCAACCGGCATTTTGTGCCTAGAACCTCCTATTTTAAAGTTCTCAAATGAACGCTCGGTTTGTGCTCCCCAATATACATGAGCAGGGACTTTGATTTCACCCATGCTGTCTTTCTCAATTCTGTATGCTGTACTATCTTTCATTTTAATATTATTTTTCTTTATTATTTATGATTCAAAATGGTCTGTTCCCTGTCAGGTCCTATAGAAATAATGGAAATTTCCACTCCGGTATAGTTTTCAATAAATGCTATGTAATCCAAAAATGTTTTAGGCAACTCTTCCATCGACTTACAAACACTAATATCTTCTTTCCAGCCTTCAAATTCTTTATAGACAGGCTCAATTGCAACATCACATAAGTTAGAAGGTACTCTATCTGTTTGTTTACCATCAATTTTGTAGTGTGTACACACTTGAATAACATCCATTCCGGAAAGTACGTCTGCTTTCATCATGATAAGTTTATTCACTCCGCTTAACATGATCGCATATTTCAATGCAACCAAATCTAACCAACCACAACGTCTTGGGCGACCTGTAGTTGCCCCGAATTCAAACCCCTTCTGCCGTAACTGTACACCAATTTCATTATCTAATTCAGTTGGAAAAGGTCCACTTCCAACACGTGTACAATAGGCTTTAAAAATACCCGATACATTTTTCACTTTTGAAGGTGCAACTCCCAATCCATTGCAAACTCCGCCTGAAATAGTATTTGAAGAAGTTACATAAGGATATGAGCCAAAATCAATATCGAGCATAGAGCCTTGCGCACCTTCCGCCAATATTTTCTTTCCTGTAATTGCCGCTTCATTTACCAAGTATTCTGTATCGTCAAATTGGAATTTTTTCAAGTATTCGATTGCAGTAAAAAACTCGTATTCTAAAGCAGACAAATCAAAATCAGTATAGCCATAATAGCCTATATACTTCAAATGCGTTTTCTTTAATTGCTCATAATGTTTGTTAAATTCTCGAGAGAATATTTCACCTAAAAACAAAGCTGTACGCCCGATTTTATCACGATATGCAGGAGTAATACCACGCAATGTAGAGCCTATTTTCTCTGCGCCTCTGGCAAATTCTGATGCAGCATCCAAAACCCTATGTGTAGGAAGTATAATTGTTGCTTTTTTACTAAACACTAGATTCTTCAAGGGATTACCCCCCATTGCTTCCACCTTAGCAATTTCTTCTTTGATACGAACCGGATCGACAACAACACCATTGCCAATGACATTGATACAATTTTCATGAAAGATACCTGAAGGGATAGTATTCAACACTACCTTTTTTTGGTTAAATGCAAGGCTATGTCCCGCATTAGGACCTCCCTGAAATCGTGCAACAACATCATATCTAGGAGTAAGAAAATCAGCTATTTTACCTTTTCCTTCATCTCCCCATTGTAATCCTAATACTACGTCAATCATTATTCTATACTGTCTGTGTTTATTTTTTAATTTGAATCAGGCATATCAGGTGACACGACCTTATTGCAGTTTTGACATACTGAGTTTTCATCCAAAGGAGGATTGCCAAACAAATGCAAACTGTGATGTTTTACTTGAAAATTTAGCATCTCTCCCATCGTATTTTTAATCAATTGTATGCGAGGGTCGCAAAACTCAAAAACTTTGCTACAAGCAATGCAAATCAAATGATCGTGTTGCATTGACCCATAGGCTTGTTCATACATTGCGAGATTTTGTCCAAACTGATGTCTTTTAACCAAGCCTGCTTCCAACAACAAATCTAAAGTGTTATAAACAGTAGCGCGACTCACCCTGTATTTGCGATTTTTCATTTGGATGTAAAGCGTATCCACATCAAAGTGTTCTCTTTTAGAATAAATTTCATCCAAAATTGCATATCGTTCAGGGGTTTTACGATGTCCATTCTGTTCAAGAAATTCAGTGAAAATCTTACGCACTGTTTCCTTGAGTTCAATGATGTTCTTTGTCACTGCTTTTGTCTCAGACATAATGGTTGCAAAGTTAGAATAATTTAGGCTGAGAATAGTGTACATCTTACTCACATATTTATAATGTAAAGCATGATACAGCATAGAATCATAGCTCACATCTATCCTTTTGCTCCAATTAAAACGCTAACTAAAATTATGCATAATACAGCTATGGTAATTATTTGATAGAGTTTGTTCTTTTGTTTTTGATATGCAAAGTGCAGTAAAACAACCCTTAACAAAGGCGTTGACAGCATTAATAATACTCCAAGCATTGCAACATCACTTGCATTCAGATTTATCAATCCTTGAACCCATCGAATCATGTCAAAACCACTAGGTTCTGAATATTGCATCGACTTTAAACTATCTGATTGTACTGTATTAATGAAGTGTAATACTACCCCCACAACAGAAATCCAAAATGACATCCAAACACCCCACGATAGTGTTTTACTAATAAGCATTTCAATTGATTTACCGGATATTTTTTTTGATTCCATCATCACTTTTACAATTGCTTTACACTAAAATTTCCAACCATTCCATTATATATCATATAAAGCGCAATAATTGCAACCAAAACAGCAAATATTCGCTTTAACAAATGCACGTTTATGTGTTTTAAAATTTTTGCTCCTACAAAAGCACCTAATATTATCCCTATTAGAACAGGGGCAGCAAGCAGCGGTTCTACATACCCATTTGCAAAATAAAGAATAGCACTTGAAACTGCAGTTACTCCAATCATAAAGTTACTTGTAGTAGTTGAAACTTTAAACGGAAGTCTCATAACATTATCCATTGCTAACACCTTGAACACTCCTCCTCCAACACCTAACAAACCGGAAATAAATCCTGCGAGTGCCATGATCAAAGAACCGAATATCGGAAACCTTGAACCATAATTTATAGTCTTATCATCTTGAGTAAAAGCACCATAAAGTTGCAGCTTCTGTGTCAAAGAACCTTCAATTACATTCTCACGATGATCCGGCTGTTTCTTCGCTGTCAATATTGCAGTGATTAACAAAACCAACCCAAATACAATCCCCAAAACATCAACCGGTACATCCATCCAAATAATAATTACAGCCCCTAAGATTGCGCCTATTGACGTTGCAATTTGTAAAAACATTCCAACCTGAATATTTGTAAAACCCTCTTTTACATAAGTTGCCGCGGCTCCACTAGATGTTCCAATAACTGCAATCAAAGAAGTGGCTACTGCATATTTCATCGGAACACCAAACACCAGTGTCAATACCGGTACAATTACAATACCTCCTCCAAGACCCGTTAATGCACCTACCAACCCGGCAATACCGGAAATCAAAATCATTTCAAACATATCCCCCATGCAACAAATATCTATTGTTGCAAATGTATGCGATAATTTTTCTACTCAAAGACAGCATACCTCTGCTAGTATCAAAATCGCTCTCATTTTCAGTAATTTACAAGATATATAATGCAATATAATGTACCTGTTTTCACCAAATAAAAGTTATATACATCAGATTAAATCAACATTTAGTCAAGCAATAGATATGTAAAAGTGTTTTTTCAATCTTCTTTTGTTAATTCAGAATTCAGACTTTATCTTCGCCCACCTTAAATTATTATCAGAATAAATGGAATCAGTTTTACTCATCTTGCTTGAAATCATTAAGTTTGTATTACCTTCGGTCGTAGTAGCAGTAATAACTTATTTATTAATTAGCAAGTTAACTGATGACAGTCAAAAGAGATTAGAACTAGATATACGCAAATCCAATAGCGTGTCTTTTACACCTATTAAACTACAAGCCTATGAGCGATTAGTATTATTAGTGGAAAGAATTAGTCCGGCAACGCTGATACAAGAATACAACTCACCCGGACTGAGTGCACTTGAATTAAAAAACATTTTAATTATTGCAATCAACTCAGAGTTTTCTCACAATATTTCCCAACAGATTTATATTTCTAATCAGGCATGGGCAATGACAAAGTTGGTGAAGGAAGAAGTATTAGAGTTTATCATCAATACATACCAACACCTACCTAAAGATGCGAGTGGAATTGATTTGAGTAAAGCTATGATTGATGCCATGATTGCTAGCAATTTGCAACCTACACAAAAAGCAATTGACTTTCTAAAAGCAGAAATTAGACTATATTTTTAAGTTCATCTGTATGTCTGCTAAAACGATTATTAACGACTCCGGTATAGAAATTAAAACTGAGTACGAAGGAGGCGCAGAATCATCAGGCGAATTTCCTTACACGCGCGGTATAAGAAAAGCTCAATACAGAGGCAAACTTTGGACAATGCGCCAGTATGCTGGGTTTAGCACTGCTGAAGAATCAAACAAGCGATACCACTACCTATTAAATAAAGGGACAACCGGTTTATCGGTCGCTTTTGACCTACCCACTCAAATCGGATATGACTCAGACCATGAAATGAGTATGGGCGAAGTGGGTAAAGTAGGCGTTGCTATTGACTCTTTAAAAGATATGCAAGTGTTATTTGATGGTATAAAATTAGAAGACATTACCACGTCTATGACCATCAACGCAACAGCTTCTTCTTTGTTAGCAATGTATATCGCATTGGCAAAACAACAAGGAGCCAATCTTAAGAATATTTCAGGTACTATTCAAAATGATATACTCAAAGAATATGTAGCACGCGGTACTTATATTTATCCGCCCAAGCCGTCAATGAAGCTCATTACCGACATTTTTGAATATTGTAGTCAAGAAGTACCAAAATGGAACACAATCTCAATATCAGGATACCATATCAGAGAAGCGGGCTCTACTGCAGTTCAAGAGCTGGCATTTACATTAGCCAATGGAAAGGCGTATGTTAAAGCTGCAATTGAAAAAGGGTTAGATATAGATGTATTTGGTAAGCGACTCTCCTTCTTTTTTAATGCCCATAATGACTTTTTTCAAGAAGTTGCAAAATTTCGTACTGCAAGAAGAATGTGGGCAAAAATCATGAAAGACATGGGAGCGAAAGACCCACATGCCATGATGTTACGTTTTCACACCCAAACCGGAGGTTCCACCCTTACAGCTCAACAACCCGAAAATAACATTATCCGTGTTGCAATACAAGCGATGAGCGCAGTTTGTGGCGGAACTCAGTCACTCCACACCAATGGATATGACGAGGCACTTTCGTTACCAACAGAAAAAGCTGCTTCACTTGCTCTACGTACGCAACAGATTATAGCACATGAGAGCGGTGCTGCGCTTACAGATGACCCACTTGGCGGTTCATATTATATTGAATACTTAACCGACAAAATGGAAGCCGAAGTTTCCAAATTGCTCCGCACAATAGACAGTATGGGAGGTGCAGTCTCTGCTATTGAGCAAGGATTTATGCAACAAGAAATTGCAAATAGCGCATACAAATACCAAAAATCAATTGAATCAGGTGAAAGGATTATTGTTGGAGTGAATAGTTTCATTGAAGAAGAAGCACAATCTGAATCAATTCTTAAAATTGATGACAGCATTAGACAAAGTCAGATAGAAAAATTAATCAGCCTCAAAAATAACAGAGACAACAAACAGGTTGAAATGTTATTGACTGATATAGAAAATGCTGCAAAAGAAAATCGCAACTTAATGCCATATATTTTAAATGCAGTTGAAGGTTTAGCCACATTAGGAGAAATCTCAGATAGTTTAAGAAAAATATTTGGTGAATATAAAGGATAATTATGTTAGTTTAGCCCCCACAACAATTAACAATTGTTAGTTCTTTAATGTATAATAACGAAATAGGGAGTATTGCTATGCAAAAAAGAATAGTAAAATACAAGTCATATTTTTTTTGTTTGCATTAAAATTATTGACAATTTAGCAACCTCAATGAGGGGCGGCTCACCACAGAGCGAGAACGTTATACATCAAGGAAAAACAAGAAAAGGAGAAATAGAAATATGATAGAAGAACAACTAAATCACGAAGGAGTATGGAATAAGTGCTTAAAAATATTCAGAGATAATCTGAATGCACAAAGTTTCAAGACTTGGTTTGAGCCTATGGCTCCATTAAAACTAGAAAACAAAATATTAACTATACAGGTACCCAGCCAGTTTTTTTACGAATGGATTGAAGAAAACTACGTGGATATTTTACAAAAAACCTTGCGTAAGGTTTTAGGTCCTGGCGCAAAATTAGAATACAACATTATTGTTGAGAACTCTAGCACAAACAAAGCTCCCTATACCATTAACTTACCTACTTCAAAACACAATAAAAACACAGGCAATGAAGTTAACATGCCCCTTGATGCTATTGCCGAAATTAAAAATCCTTTTGTCATTCCGGGCATTAAACGCCTTAATATTAATAGCCAGCTTCAAAATCGTTACAACTTCGACAACTTTATAGAAGGTGAATGTAATCGTCTTGCACGCTCCGCAGGTTTTTCAATCGCTCAACAACCTGGAGAGACTGCTTTTAATCCTCTCATGATTTTTGGCGGCACCGGGCTTGGAAAAACACACCTTGTGCAAGCAATTGGAAATCAAATAAAATTGAACCATAAAAACAAGGTGGTACTCTATATTCAAACTGGGAAATTCACTAATCAATATATAGATGCTTGTAAAAACAATACAAACAACGATTTCATTAATTTTTACCAACAGATAGATGTGTTAATTGTTGATGATGTACATGAATTAGCCAAAAAGGAAAAAACCCAAGAAATTTTCTTTCAAATCTTCAACCACCTCCACCAAAACGGCAAACAAATTATTTTAACTTCTGATAGACCACCTAAAGATATTAAAGACGTTGACGAAAGGTTATTAAGTAGATTTAAGTGGGGTTTAAGTGCAGACATTGACACTCCTGACTTCGAAACGCGCATTGCTATTCTTGAAAATAAAATATACAATGAAGGTATTACGCTGAATGAGGAAGTAATTGAATATATTGCTCACAATCTTGATAATAATGTAAGAGAACTTGAAGGTGCCTTGATTTCTTTAATGGCGCAATCATCTCTTAACAGAAAGAAAATTGATCTTGATTTAACTAAGCAAGTAATGAAGAATTTAGTGAAGAATACGAGCAGGGAAATATCTATTGACTTTATCCAAAAAGTCGTTTGTGAATATTATAATATTGAAGTTGACACAGTAAAATCCAAAACAAGAAAGCGCGAAATTGTGCAAGCCAGACAGATTGCAATGTACTTTGCAAAGGATTTTACAAAAGCTTCACTCAAGAATATTGGCTCTCATTTTGGCGGAAGAGACCATTCAACTGTAATTCACGCTTGTCAAACTGTGAACGACCTTATGGACACCGACAAGAAATTCAGATATGATGTTGATGAACTCCAGAAGAGAATCAAAATCAATACTTTTTGATGTGACTAAAGTCAAATAGCTTGTGAAACTTGCAGCTATCGATATTGGTTCTAATGGAGTAAAATTCCTGATTGTAAGACCGCTTGAACTTAATAATCCTTTTAGCAAATTAAAAAAAATAGAGTTTTCTCGCCTACCGCTGAGATTAGGTGATGACGTTTTTAAAACTAAAGAAATAAGTAAAAAGAAAGCTGAATTGCTGACAAAGTCTATTAAAGCATTTGGGCTTTTAATGGATGTTTACAATGTTGATTATTATCGTGCTTGTGCTACAAGTGCTATGAGAGATGCGGAAAATGCAGAACAAATAATTGCAAAGATTAAAGAAGAGACCGAGCTTAAAATTGAAATCATTTCCGGGGTGCAAGAATCTCAATTAATTATTAAATCCTTCTTACACCTTTTAGAAAAAAAATCCGATTATATCCATATCGATGTAGGCGGTGGAAGTACTGAGATTTCGCATTTGCACAATAGAGAAGTCATTGTTACTAAAAGTTTTAATATTGGCGCTGTCAGAATGAGAGAGGGCAAGGTAAAACAAAAGGCTTGGGACGAACTTGAAGAATGGGCAAACAACTATTTTGCTAAAATGGGACGTGTCAAATCAATTGGTACCGGTGGAAGTATGACTAAATTATATGAATTAGCGGGTGTGAAAGAAGGCTCTTTTATGTCTTTAAGAAAACTCAAAAACATTAATAACAAGATTCATAAGTATAGTCAAGAGGAAAGAGTTTATAAACTTCAACTCAATCCTGACAGAGCAGAAGTAATTGATTTTGCCGGAGATATTTATATCAAAATTCTTCAAATTGTTAAATCCAACCAAATCATTGCCCCTGACTTTGGTCTAAAAGACGGCATTGTGCAGGACATGTGGGCTACATTTTTACACAATAAGAAATCACATAAATTGAACACCTTACCCAAGTGATTCTTTTCTATAATCCATATACAAATCCATTTTTTAACTTAGCAGCGGAGGAATTTCTACTGAACAATTTCCCCGAAGGCTTTGTTATGTTGTGGCAAAATGAAAATACAGTCGTTGTAGGTAAACATCAGAACGCATTAGCTGAAATAAATTTCAAATATGTTATTGACAACCACATTAAAGTTGCACGCAGAATCTCCGGTGGAGGAACGGTATTTCACGATGCAGGAAATTTAAACTTCACTATAGGGTTACCCATAATCAGTGAAACCAATATCATTGATTTCCGAAGATTTATTGACCCCGTTATTGAATATCTACAATCGCTCGGTGTAAATGCAGTACCAAGTGGGAGAAATGATATTATTGTAAACAACCTAAAAATCAGTGGCAATGCGGAACATCATTTTCGTAAGGAAAAACTAATTCTGCATCACGGAACACTTTTGTTTGATTCCAATTTACGTAATCTCGGTAAGGCTATCCAAACATCCCCTGACAAATACACTGACAAAGCAGTACAATCAGTAAGGAGTAAAGTTGTCAATATTAGAGAACTACTATTGAGGGACATGGGATTAACCGAATTCCGTCAAGGACTGGAACAACATCTAATTAAACACTTTAACATTACTGATATTAGAGGATTTACATGTGAAGAAACCGACCTAATTGAAGCAATTACAGTAACTAAATTTGAAAAAGATGAATGGAATTATGGTTATTCACCGGCATATTCTTTCCATTCAAATTTCGAATATCACAACAAGTCCGGCTCTATTCTGCTTGAAGTTGAGAGAGAGTCACGCATTACAAAAGCAGAAATTATGCATCCCGATTCTGATTTATTTACTCAATTATCTTCAATATTAGTTGGAAAGCGGCATTTTCCCAAAGTAATTGATAGCATTATAAAACATGTAACTAAAGACATTAGTATGGGTTACGCTGATCTAACTTTTAATTTCTTTTAACTTATGACAAAAGCAGAAAAGGTAGAACGCATATTAAAAACATTGGATGAGTTTTTCCCCAATCCTCCTATTCCTCTCACTCACAAAGACTCATTCACATTATTAATTGCTGTGTTATTGTCAGCACAATGTACTGATGAAAGAGTAAATAAAATTACACCAATCCTATTTTCACTAGCAGATAATCCGTATGCTATGAGTACTCTTTCAGTTGAAGAAATTAGAGAAATCATTAAACCATGCGGTCTTTCTCCGGCTAAATCAAAAGCAATCTATGAACTGAGTCATATTTTAATTGAAAAATATCACGGACAAGTTCCAAATCAAATTGAACAGTTAGAAGAACTGCCCGGAGTTGGACACAAAACAGCTTCTGTAATTATGGCTCAATCTTTTGGAGTGCCTTCTTTTCCAGTTGACACGCACATACATCGACTTGCATGGAGATGGGGGTTGAGTAACGGCTCATCTGTTGTCAGAACCGAAAAGGACTTAAAAAGGCTAATTCCATCTACGCTATGGAACAAAGTTCATTTACAAATAATATATTTTGGCAGAAAATTTTGTTCGGCTCGTGGGCATAATCCACACTCCTGCCCTATTTGTAGTTTTGCCGGCAGAAAAGAACTTTTTTAATTAATACGAAGCTAACTGCGAATCCAGAGCCATCAATTCTCACATACTCTTGTTACTCATTTTCATGGTTCTGAACCGGTTCTTCCTTAGGTTCAGGATGCTTAGCTTGGAAATCTTTAATCCTTGCATTTACAACCTCTTTCGGTAATAGATTATCTTCACCCATCATGTAGATAATAAACTCTTCCAATCTGTCTTCGTCAATTTTCTTAGCGATGACCTTTTTCTCTGTGTCTAATAAGAAGATTGTCGGATTCGCTTGTATGTCGTAGTTCTGTCTGTTTATGGGCCATGGGAAATACCTGTCTGTTTTGCATACATTCGTAAAAATTTGCATCAATTCAGGGTGTTCGTGGGTGTATTTTACCCATTCATCATATTTACCTTCGGTTGCTACGGCATAAACCGAAATGGTATCTTTCATTCTCATTTTTAAATCTTCTACCTTAGGAAGCACTTTTTTACAATGTCCACAAGTGGGATCCCAGAAAATCAATATAGTGTAACGTCCTTTCTCTTGATACAAATGATGGTATTGATCGTTGATATCAGCACATCTTAAATCAGGCACTTTGGTTTTACATGTAGTGTAGCCAATCTTTTCAGCTTTTTCGCAAATTTTGGCAATCAATGTACTATCTGCCCAGAATGCTTTGCCGGTACAGTAAAAACTCTTAGCCATGTGTGCAAAGACTGCATCATGACACATCACTTTACTGGTTTCGTATTTACGAGTTAAATACCATATATAGAATCTTTCTAACTCTTTATTCCCGTCAATTTTCCTTTCAACAAGGTCAATATGTTTGATTAATGAATCCGGGTCTTGGCTAATCACTTTATCAAAATATCTATCAATTATGTTTTGAAAAATGGCTCCTGGAGTTCTGGTTAATCCTTCTTCTTTAAAATTAACATTATCCCAATAGTGCGCAACATAATAATTATACTGCCATTGTTTAGCATCCTCAGGGCTTAATCCGGCAGGGGCATCCGGCACTTTTGGTTGTTCCATCATTAAAAGTACATGGGTTAACAAATCATTAGGGAATTCTGATATTTGTTTTTGTTTAAACTCATTAACTTCAGTGTCAATCACACGTTTGGCTTTATCATCTGTAGCTTTACTTCTTTCAATTCCTTTCTTACTCAAAAATAAATTATAGGCTACAAATCGAGTATTTTCAGGGGAATTCAACACTTTCATATCCTGATAGTAATCTTCTTTGGTTGTATCGGTTTCAATTGTGAAATAATTATTATCAGTTGCCAAAATTTCAAAATATGACATACCGGGCAAGAGCACCATATAAATACCACGCTCCAATCGATCTTTGCCAGAAAATGTAGCCACCCCGTTGTTATCAACAAATGCAGTATCACGAGCATAAGGTTTATCACCTAAATAATTTGCCAATATTAATTGACTTCCTTGCTGTAACCCTTTAATTTTAATCGATATTGCATATCCGTCTTTTGCCGGAGGATAATCACTTTTATTGTTTTTATTTTGTGCACAAGCGCTTAGTCCTGTAAGTAAGATGGCTAAACTAACAAGGTATTTTTTCATATAACATTTTTGTTTTTAGATTTGCAAAGATAGTTTTTGACCTTACAATTATTACGCCAAAGTAGATGAATAAAGTGCATACATCGAATGATTTCTATGAGCAAGTTTGGGATACTGTAAAACAAATACCTTATGGTAGAGTTACATCCTATGGTGCGATTGCAAGGTTCTTAGGTACAACAAGGAGTGCAAGAATGGTAGGTTATGCACTCAATAATTTAGGAAATGATGACAATCAGAATGTTCCTGCACACAGAGTGGTCAATAGAATTGGTTTATTAACAGGCAAATTTCATTTTCAATCCCAAAGCATGGAGGAACTGCTGGCAGAAGAAGGCATTTCGGTTGTAAACAACAGAGTTCAAAATTTTGAAATCGTATTCTGGGACCCGGAAGAGCTACTAAAATAAATGCTGTTGAACAACAATCAGTAAGGATTATACTACTCTACGAACACATCTTGCACACTAGCTACTTCAATGTTTACCTTTGCCAATGTGAAAAAGTGGATTTTATCTTTATTGCTAACGAGCTGTGTGCTACCTCTAATAGCACAGCAGCAAACTTTTATCCCCTCTCCAATTCCTTTTAGAAGTTTTGAAGACAGTACTTTTATTGACAGCAATAAATCTCTGATTCAATTAGCCGACACATTTTTCAAGGCAATTGTCAACAAGAAAAAAGAATACTTGCTGAACAACACCCCCACTTGGAGCGCCTATCAACAATTTCTCGATTCTACTGCCAAACAAAAATATTCAGAAACTACTTTCCGATATAAGTTTTTGCTTTTCAAATCAGGACTCAACAAGCAATTTAAAAGGCTATTTAAGGATGCCAAGAATTCAAATATTAATCTTAAAAAGAGTGAACCAATACATTTCTTTTTAGAACAAGGAATTCATCCTGATTTTGACCGAGAGTTCTGCTACTTAAATTTAGAAATGAAAAGAAATGCAAAAGACAAAATTCGCATCCGAATTTTATTGTTAAAAATGGATGGCAATTGGTATTTTGCTGATGAACTCAGGCTGATTATAATTAAGAAAAAGAATTAAAAAAATTACCTTACTTCAAGTCAGGAGAAAACAGTACTACATTGTATGAGTATGTCTTTCCGTTTTTGAGTTTAATGGAAACAGTAAATTTTTGATCTTTCTCACTTTTATCTAATTCAAATTCCGGTGCAAATACTATTGTTGGCATTCCATACCCCTTTACTAATGGCTCTACCTTCACATTAACACTTTTGCCTGCACTATTAAACACCTTTACATCTGCTCCTTCCAAGTTATCAAAAATTGAAAAAGACCACTTAGAAAAACATAACATCTTGGGCGTATATCCGGCATTTGGATATGCAATAAAGTGTTCTTTATAGTATGTTGAATCAGACACATTCGTATTATCCATCACCCATAACACTTGGGATGACGCGCCTGCACCAAACCCCATATTTACAGCCAAGGGATACTGCAACCATCTGCGATTTCCTTGACTTGAGTTCTTATCTCCCATCAATGCTGTGATTGCCAAGGCAGGGTTATATTCTTTCACTAACAAACTCCTGTCTGCGCCTTCCCTTCCCAAATCTGTCAAACATCTAAGTCCATCGGCAGGCGTATGTGTGAGGTTCTTGTTTGCTTCAAATGTCAGTGCCGCAAATTGGCACTTTGTATTGAGATCCTTAGCAAAATAAACAGGCTTTGTTACACCTGAGACTCTTCTAAAATAATTTACTCGTTGTAAGACTCTTTCTAATACTTCATTGGACACGGTACCTGCTTCACAATTTGCTACGTACATATCTGTAACAAATGCAACTTCTCCTACTTTGGGTTCATTACCCCACCCTGCAATGCGAGAACCGTAGTAATTCATCTTAAAATCAAGATTTGCAAGGTTTTTCAACTTGACTTCATTTAGATATTTAGCATCTGCCGGAAATTCTGTCAATGTTTCTCCAAATATTGAATAAGCACGGAAAAAGTAACCATTCACTGCCAATGAATCAATAAAAGCAAACTTTAAATCTCTATAAATCTTTGTTACTTTATTTTTATTCTTGCCTTTCCTAATTTCACCCATCATTTCTTGAGCATAATCTAACCCCATTAAAGGCAATTGCATATATGACCATTTGGAAAGCATTTCAATTAATTGCATCTCATTTTCGCCCTTTCTGTTGGGACGTTTGTATTCAGAAAGCAACATGAGCACTGCAAAATCTTTCTTTCCAGCATTAAACTCCTTGTCAGCCATTGATAAATACTCCTTTCCGCTAACAAAATCTTTCTTTAATTCCTCACTAATCCACTTTTGACTCAACCAAGCAAATATCTCCTTATGATATTTACTTGTTACATAATCTAATACCTTTCTAAATATTTCTGCAGGCGTATCTCCAACGAACACATCAAACTTTTCAATTATATGTCTGTCAGCACGTTGTGCCCTTTGCATCCTGTCTAAAACAAAAATTCCGAGCAAAGAATCTGCATCCGCCACTACATTGTTATTCAGAGAATTTTTGAACAGATAAATATACAATGCATTCTCTTTGATAAGAAAAAATGAATCTGTTGGAAAATCTTGTAATGCTGCGCGAACTTCTGCCAAGTAATTGAGCGATGGAGGCAAATCCTTCACTCGAACTCTGTATAAACCGTATTTATTACCTCTCAAGAAATAATCATCAGGATACATTTCCAATCCCATTGAGATATAGATTCCGGCAGAGTCCCACTTCTTTTCTGCCATATAATATTCAGTCAAAAATCTAAACACTTTAAATTGTATCGGATTAACCTGTAAATTAGCTGAGAAGGTAGAAAAATTTGATTGCGCTACAGAGATAAAATACTCAATTGCTTCCGGTTTCTGCTCTTGATACCAATAACAAGACCCAAGATAAAATAATGCACTCGTATCATTGGGGTTGAATTTTACACTTAACTTAAAATATTGCTCTGCCTTGCTATATCTTTCTTGTTTAAAATACTTTTCACCTTCGGCATTATTCTCTCTTGCCAACTTCACTAAATAATCCTTATATATATTTTCAATCAAGCCTTTTTCATCTTTTTCCAATGCCTTTTGCGCTGCTTTTACTGACTCTTTTAATCCATCACTATATTTCTCAGATGTGGCGGGATTCTTAAACAAATAATACAAAGATTGGGATTTAAGCATTAATGCTTTTACATCTTTACTGTTTTTCTTTAATGCCTTTTCAGAATATCTCAATGCCTTTTCATATCTTTTTTCTTTGAGCGCCTTCTCAGCTTTGATATGCTCTTTTTGTTGAGCAAAAACAAAGAAGGGAACTAAGAACAGAAGCAAAATCACGCTCCTAAGGATAATTGTGAAGTTATAGTTGGTTTTCATAATGTTTCTTTTATAGGTTTGATTGTCCATGCTTGTGCATTTTCTGCAAACAATACTTTTGTCCTTTTCCAAGTGTTAATAAAAAGTTCGCTCTTGCGATAATTTTCCAAAGCAACTACATTATTCCACTCGCTTAGTGTGAACATGATATGCGGCATGTCATCTTCTGAAAATAATTCTACACTGTTACAGCCCTGCATCTTTAGTATATGAGGTCTTGCTTGATGAAATACATTTAAAAATTCATCAATCTTATCAGGCTGAAAGCTCATTTTAACTATCCGTTTTATCATAATTACACATTCCTATTTATAATCACACACTGTGTCCTGTGGAATCCAAACAATTGTTTTGCATTGCCAAATGTAACAGAAATCTCCAAGAATCCTGCCGCATTAAATATGGCTATTAATTCTCCTTGCTCACTTTTATAATAACTTTCAGTTATTCTATTAATTGCATCCATTTCAGTTACTCTAATTACAAACGGGCTGTTTCCAACAAAATCATAGAATTCCTTTTTAGTTAAATTCACAACTGCGTTTCCATACTTGTCAAAATAAGCATAAAAAGCTTGCATTGAATCTTTATTTATACGAGGAATTTTAAACAACTTTTGCGTAGGCAAGTTTATTTCAACAGCACTTGTCACAAAACTCCCGTCAAGGATTGTTTTAGCAATACGTGGATAAAGAGTTTCTAAAAATGTAGGTTCTTCATGTTTACCCAATCCATAATACACAACCTCTTCATTTTTGAGCACTTCAGGCAGAATCCCATTGTCCGGTGCTATATACCAATGATTGTTGCATTTTGCAACAATATGAGAAGTTGTTTGTTCATTTATTCCAATCAAGTGAATCACATTGCCATCAAATGTTTTATGTGTGGCAGCCAGTATAAAGATAGCTTGTTCCAAATTCCAAGATGCAATATCGTGTGAAATATCAACAATCGTAACTTCTCCCAGCGTTGCATACAGAATACCTTTCACTCTTGCTACATAGTGTGACCCGTTTCCAAAATCAGAAATAAGAGTAATGATGTTCACTAAAAAGAAAAGGATTAATTTTGGGGCAAATTTATTGGACACATTAAATAAAGGAGATAGTTTGCAAGAAAAATTAATAACCATTGAGGGCATTGAGCCACAGCGTATTTATGGCAGCAATGACTATGTATTAAACCTCATAAAAGAACTGAGTCCCAACATCAAAATAATCGGACGAGGCAACGAAATCAAAATTAATGGTGATAAAAAGGACATTGAGTCATTCGAAAAAAAACTCAATCTATATTTTTCTTTTTTAAAAAAAGAAATGAATGTGAGCGATTACCACATCCATGAGATATTTGGGGAGCATGACGAAAAATCAGATAACAAAAAGAACACTACATCCAAAACACACTCAAATCATCAACATCCACATGCTGTAATCATACTGTATGGCAATGATGCCAAACCGGTTATTGCAAAAACACACAACCAACAAAAGATGGTGGAGAGCATAGAACACAATGATGTGGTTTTTGCAGTTGGTCCTGCCGGCACGGGAAAAACATATACAGCTGTTGCTCTGGCTGTCAGAGCACTCAAGAACAAAGAGGTTAAGAAGATAATCCTTACCCGACCGGCTGTTGAGGCCGGTGAGAGTCTGGGTTTTTTGCCCGGTGATTTAAAAGAAAAAATTGACCCTTACCTCCGTCCGTTATATGACGCACTGGAAGACATGATTCCTCTGGATAAATTAAAAACTTTTCTAGAAAACAGAACCATTGAGATTGCTCCTCTTGCGTTTATGCGTGGACGAACACTCAACAACTGTTTCATCATCTTGGATGAAGCTCAAAACACCACAGATTTACAACTCAAAATGTTTTTAACCCGTATGGGAAAAGATGCAAAAGTAATTGTAACCGGAGATTTAAGTCAAATCGACCTGCCTCAAAAACAAAAATCAGGGCTCAAACGTGCAATTAAAATCTTGAATGATATTGAGGGCGTTAATATTATTCATTTGAATAACAAAGATGTACTAAGACATAAACTTGTTGTGGAAATTCTTAAAGCTTATGACAAAGAAGGAATTGTTGAAGGATAACAGTAAAGATATAAATTTGCACGCTCAAAAAAATCTAAACAACTAAAATTGACAAAAATGGCAACAGAAATAGATACCGAACTTATGGCAACTAATTTCTTTTTTAGAAACCAAAGTTCATTCTTCAGAGGAAAAGTTAGAGATGTATATACCTTAGCCGACAAATATATCGTGTTGATTGCATGCGACCGTATTTCAGCATTTGACAATGTTCTTCCAAAAGCAATTCCATACAAAGGTCAAATATTAACCCATATTTCTTCTTTCTTCCTTGACAACTGTAGTGCTATCATCCCAACTTGGAAAATATCTACTCCTGACCCAAATGTTACAATAGGATACAAATGTGAAGCCATACCGGTTGAAATGGTGGTGAGAGGATATTTATGCGGACATGCTTGGAGGGTATATAAATCAGGCAAAAGGATTATTTGCGGGGTAAAACTCCCTGAAGGGCTTAAAGAGAATGACAAACTTCCTCACCCTATTATTACACCTACGTTTAAGAACCATGCCGGTCATGATGAAGATGTTACTATGGAAGACATCTTAGAACAAAAGCTTTGCACAAAAAAACAATTAGAAAAAATGTCTGAAGCCTCTCTTAAACTTTATGAAAGAGGAACTCAATTAGCAGCAGAACGCGGACTTATCTTGGTAGATACAAAATACGAATTTGGAATTCATGACAAGAAAGTAATGTTGATTGACGAAGTGCATACACCGGACTCTTCGCGTTTCTTCTATTTGAATAGCTACGAAAAAGCACAAAAAGCAGGTCAACCTCAAAAGCAACTTTCTAAGGAGTTTGTGAGAGAATGGTTGATGGCAAATGGATTCTGGGGTGAAAAGGGACAACTTGTTCCTGAGATGACACCTGAGTTTGTGCAATCTGTTACTGACAGATATGTAGAAATGTATGAAACCTTTATTCAGACAAAGTTTGTTCCAAGAGATTATACCAATATTCAGGATCAAATTGAAAAGGCTATCAATGAAAGCATTGAAAAACTTGAGTTTTAATTGAACATTCCAATTGTTACTTATTGTGTTCAACACAGTTCATTGAGCAATGACTGACCTACCGGATTCCTATCGCAAACTCATAGAGGTTGCACATCAAAAAAAGAAAGAAAACCGGAAATGCTACCGTAACCTAAAGCGCAGAAAAGACTTAGATCTTATTTTCCACCCTTTACACGAGGAAGCATTTGAACATATTCATTGCTTGGATTGTGCTAATTGCTGTAAAACAACTTCACCCATTTTTAGAGATGTGGATATTGATCGGATTGCAAAACATCTTGGAATGCGTCCCTCAGATTTTACAGAAAAATATTTGCACATTGATGAAGATGAAGACTGGGTACTCAACTACGCTCCCTGCCCGTTTCTTGGTGTAGATAATTATTGCACGATTTACGAAGTAAGACCTAAAGCATGCAGAGAATACCCACATACTGACAGAAAGAATATCGCACAAATCCTTGACATCACATATAGGAATACGCTAATTTGCCCTGCAGTTGCAGAGATTACGGAAAAAATAAAAAAGGAGATTAAATAAAGCTATCCTTTACGGTTTTGGTACCATTTACTTGCCTCAGGCGCTTCTTGAGTATCGTATTGAGCAGATTGTGGCATTTGATAAACTTCGACAGCGGCAATAGAAGCTGCTTGCAATAAATCATTAGAAACTTCAGTTGTACTCAATTTATCCGGTGTGAAATTCTTGGCAATAAATGATGTATCAAAATCAGCATTCACAAAATCAGGATGGTTCATTACAAACTCACCAAAAGGCAATGTCGTAGCCACTCCATTAATTTCAAACTCATAGATCGCACGTTTCATTCGCTGTATGGCTAATTCTCTTGTTTCTGCCCACACTACCAATTTTGCAAACATATTATCATAAAAAATCGGAATACTCATCCCCTCTTCCACACAATCATCAACACGCACGCCAGGTCCCTTAGGAATTCTATATACACTTAATTGTCCAGTATCAGGCATGAAGTTCTCATAAGGATCTTCGGCACATACTCTTAATTCTATTGCATGTCCATTGATTTTTAAATCTTCGGGATTAAAAGAGAATCCTAAACCTGCTGCTATTCTAATTTGCTCTCTCACTAAGTCCAGCCCGGTAATCAGTTCGGTTACCGGATGCTCAACTTGCAAACGAGTATTCATTTCTAAAAAATAGAAATTCATATTGGCATCCAACAAAAATTCAACTGTTCCTGCACCTTGATAGTCGCACGCTTTCGTAACATTCACAGCAGCCTCTCCCATTTTTTTTCTAAGTTCCGGTGTCAAAATGCCCGAAGGAGCCTCTTCCACTAATTTCTGATGTCTGCGTTGAATTGAACATTCACGCTCAAACAAATAAATACTGTTGCCGTTTCCATCTGCCAATACCTGTATTTCAATATGTCGAGGTTTCTGCACATATTTCTCAATGAATACAGAATCATCACCAAATGAATTTCGGGCTTCACTTTGTGCCATTTGCAAAGCAGAGAGAAATTCTTCTTTATTATTTACTACCCTCATTCCTTTACCGCCACCTCCTGCTGAGGCTTTAATCAAGACAGGAAAACCAATTTCTATTGCAGTTTGTTCTGCTGCAATTGGGTCTGTAATAGCAGTATTGATACCCGGTACTAAAGGCACACCAAACTTAGCCACTGCCTGCTTACTGGCAATTTTACTTCCCATTAGTTCCATGCTTTCTGCTGATGGACCAATGAATGTAATCCCTGCCTCTTTTAATGCTCGAGCAAAGCCGGCATTTTCACTTAGAAATCCATATCCGGGATGTACGGCTTCTGCACCGGACTTTTTACATACATCTATTATTTTATCAATTCTTAAATACGATTCCGAAGAGGTGGCTGCACCTATACAGTAACATTCATCTGCCATCCTCACATGGAGTGCGTCTGCATCTGCTTCTGAATATACGGCAACAGTTCTAATTCCCATCTCGCGGCAAGTCCTAATGACACGCACCGCAATCTCTCCTCGATTTGCAATTAAGATTTTTGAAAACATTATTGAATGTTTGGTTTAACAAAGTCCAATGAATATGCTACTTTTTCTGATCTGCTGATATTATCATAACCGAAAATACCACCTGAAGCAAGGGCAACATAGACTCCGACATTTTTCAAACTTCTGAAAAGTGCATGGGCAAATGATTTATCTATGTCTTCTAAAACAGTCTTTACTTCTAATAATTTCTCTTTTACAAATACCTGATCTGCTTCCACATCTCCAATTAATTCATTCAACAAATCAGCCATTCTTGAAGCAGGATTTTTGATTTCTTGGTATAAAACACTCACATCATGTGATTCAGAAAAAGCCTTTATTTCTAAAGTCTGAATTGCTTTAATCTGTTCTTTTTGAGTAAAATGTCCGTCTGCGAGTCCAACCCACATGGTTACCCAAAAAGGTGCATCTTTGAGAATAGCTTGGTGCGTGTCTGATAAATTTTCGAAGGGAGTAATCATAAAAGTATTTCTATTATTTTGCAAGGCGCAAATTAAGGCAAAAAATCACATTGAAAACCCTTGAAAATTATACTAAATGGCTTTCCCTTGAAATTTCTCTCGAACTTAATTCGCGCAGACTTATACTTACGTCTGTTATGCAGGCTTTTGCGTTTGTTCTTGTATTTTATTACGGCATGGAGCATCCGCAAGGGCAAGATTGGTCGGTCTTTTACTGGCTCATCACGTTGATGGCGTCTGTGAGCGGGCTGAGTCGTAGTTTCTTGCAGACTCAAAAAGGGTTAAATTTGTATATTTATCAAATCATTGCACCAAAAGATTTCTTTGTGTTGCGCACTTTCAGCAATTTTATTTATATCCTAATGGTTAGTTTATTTGGAGCGATATTTTTGATTTTGTTATATGGTTTTACGCCTATTCCATTACTTCCGCTATTTACTTTGTCCATAGTGTGTTCTCTTGGTTTTGCAGCTATTTTCACTTTTACAGGCGCCATTGCATCGGCAAGTAATAATGCTGCCGTCTTATTGCCATTACTTTCTATACCATTGTTAATTCCGTTATTGATGGTTGTATTTACAGCTTCCAATGAGTTATTGACTGCTAATGCCGATTTAACTAATATTTTACAAGAATTGGCATTGATTACGGTTTTAGATATTCTTTACCTTTTGTCAGGACTCTTTCTCTTTCCGCATTTGTGGGGTGAATAGTGTGCGATTTTATCTCAACAAAGTAACCGTGCCGGAGGTAACAATAGCTTTATCTTCAAGGCTTATGTATCGCACAACATACATGTACACCCCTTCCTGACACGGAATGTCACTGTTGGTTCCGTCCCAACCAATATTTCGAGCATCTTCCGTTTTAAATATCAGACCTCCCCAGCGATTATAAACTTCTAATGTAATTTCAAATTTTACCCCTGTTGCTACTACTTTAAAGATATCATTATTCCCGTCATTGTTTGGAGAAAAAGCACTTGGAACATACACTCCTTCTTCGGAGTTATACACATCCAGTCTTTTGACAGAAGAATCTATGCAAGTAGAATCGATATTGTATGCAATCAGTGTTATATACAATCTTTCCTCACGTTCATAAATATGGTCAGGGTTAATGGCTGGCGAATGGTCAGAGAAATCTCCAAAATTCCATTCATAAGCAGCAGCAAAAGAACTCTTATTAATAAAGTGAATATTGCGTCCTGTACGCGCTATGGCAGGGAAAAAATCAAAATCCGCACGGGGTGTTTGTCTAACTAAAACAGCTGTTTGCAAGGTGTCTGAAAATTCACAAATATCACGGCTCACACTTAGTTTGTATATCCCTGACATGGCAGTGGTGGTATTTGGAATTAGTATGTCTTTCAATGTTGAACTAAAACCTGACGGACCTTTCCATTTGACTGCCAAACTACTATCTATATTAAGTACTTTGAGATTCAGTGGCTCTCCAGAACAAATAGGGCTATTTGACCTAATGGATACATTGCTCAAATCAGGATAAGGGATAACGTCAATATAAATCAAATCACTCTCGTTCTTGCATCCATTGCTGTCAATCAAGGTGAGTTTATACCAACCCGATTGTCCGGTTCTAATGCTGTCTAAATCAATCATATTTCGAAGGTTTGACGAGAACCCATGTTCGCCTTTCCATGAAAACTGTGTGCTTAGTGGCACAGTCGTTTTATTGCTGATGACAACATGGTCAAATTCGCAATACTTGGTAGCAGTAGAAGTAATAGAGGGCTTGTCGGGTAAGGGCAACAGAGACACTTTGATTTGTGCGGTATCGCTCAAACAACCGTTGCTGACTGAACGGTATTGTACGGAATACACAGCTTCGTCTGACTGAAATGTGGGATAAAAAACCAATGAATCGTCAATGCCAATAGCTCTTTTTGCACCTTTATCCCACGATACAGTATGAGCAAATCCGGGTTTATTTGTGATTTTTAAGATTAGTTTTTCTCCCAAACAAACGGGGAGATTGGAACTCACTGTGGGTTTGATGGGTTTGGAGGCGATAGTTATATAAACAGAATCTTTGCCGGAACCGCAAGCAGGGGCGGAAGTTGTGAATACATAGTAGCCTGCATGAACAGGCGATACATTGGGAATAACAATATTGAGTTGATTGGAAGTAAAGCCATTGGGACCTGTCCAACTAACGGTATTGGGGTCAAGAGTTTGACCATATAAACGGATTGTGTCGCCCTCGCAAAGTGCGGCTTTTTCGGCTGAAATATCTACTTCATTATTTTCGCCCTCAAAATTTGAGAAATAAGCATAGCGAGAACCACCTGCGGAATTTCTACCATTTAGTAATGCAAACTGAAAAGGGTGTGTTGTATTTCTGATTAAACTTCCTGCATTAGAAGGTACTGTGGAAGTATTGAAAGATTTTTTAGCGTATTTGTAAAGTCCTCCTGTATTGGGGACATTTGAAAAATCAGCAGGTATAAACAGAGTGCTGTTACCGTTTAACACAAAACTCCCCTCGCCACCGTTTTTTACTATCACAAACAAAAACAAATCATCAGCGGAAGGGCGTGTAAAACCATATTGCTTGATACATGAAAAGAACAAAGCTGGAATAACCGCTAACGAACCCTCACACCCCGTTCCCGTCAAATGAATTACATACGTTTTTTTTGTTGTTTGGATATAAATACAGTTGATAGTGAGATTGTATGTAAAGGTTTGTCCCTCATTCAAAGTTGCTACCGAAGTTCCGTTAATGACGACATTTGTATTGTCTTCCGTTGCCAAAATTGAAACTATGTCAAAGGGATTTAGATTTCCTTTTACCACAATATATTCTGTACCAGTATAATCAACAGGAACAAGTTGGTCGCCCGCCAAGTCCTGACAAGATGATATTAAAACCAAATCGTCTTTAATAGTTATCGCAATCGGTTTGTTTGATATTACCTTAGAACCACTCGGTTTTAAATTGCCTTGTTGAGAAGATGATCTTGCAGAAAATGTTTGCCCCTTGTTTAATACAACTGTAAGTGGGTTTCCTGCTGTTGCTCCCACAATATTTTGACTTGGTGTTATGGTAACAAATGTATTGTCTTCTGTTGCTACTATGTCAAAAGCAGCATAAGAACCGCTTGTACCGTTAGGATATACAGTTTGAAAAGGGATATAAAACTTAGTACCTAATGCCTTTTGTCCTTTTAGTGTGAAAATATCTGGGCTACAATATGTGCAAAAAGATTGGATAGAACTTACTACTTCATAGTAGACGCTCACAGGTTGTGTTGCTCTAATCCTTATTCCTTTGTTTAATACCTGATTGGGCTGGATATTTTCTAAATCGTTTATATAAGTCGTAACATCTTGTGTTAGAGTGTTATTTGCACCGATGTTGATCACATAAGGGGTTAATAGAGGATTAGCGGGAAAATCAATAGTAACGGTACTTGCAAAATTCTCAGTCGATATTCTGAAAACAATAGGTCTGTCAAAATCATATCCATAATTCAGAACCTCGGGTGCAACAAACCAAAAAAGGGTGTCAAATTGAGAGTATACCTTATTGATGTTAAGTATCAAAACAGCCAATAAAAGTATCTTCTTCATGTTGGTTTTATTTTTCGATTTTATTACTCACAAACACTAATGTCCTGTGGGTTTTTGCATAAATCTTGTAATCCTGCTTTTTAAGGAAATTCCAAACCTCTGATGATTGCAGATTTTCAAAGTCAAAATCCAAATCTTCCACCAACAACATATTGGGTTTATACTTCTCCCAATTATTGCTTTTCATTACCTCTAAATCCAATCCCTCAACATCTATGGACATTAAATCAATTTTCTGATTCTTGGGCAAATATTTGTCAAGTGCCGTTTCCAATCTCATTATGGGTATTTTTATAACTTTTATAAGTTTGTAAGGACTTTCTTTATCCCGGTCTTCTGAAACAGCTTTGTCAAAACTATTAATCGCTGGTTCATCAAACACATAAAAGTCTTTTTCACACTCTTCATTTCCAATTCCTATGTGGACTGTTTTATCTCTTCTTCGGAAGAGTTTAAACGCCCTACCGCTTGATACATTAGGTTCAAAGTTTAACCCTTTCCAACCGCTTTTATACAACAAATGAGTATTTGAAAACCTGATGGGATGATGTGCACCAATATCTACATAAAATCCTTTTCTTTTCATTCCTATATCTTCAAAATATGTTTGAATTATGGCATCCTCTCCCTCTTGAGAATACCATCTTTTAATCTTATAGTAGTGAATCGGCAAGATTCGTAACAACTTCTTTTTTAAATTCTTAAACATCATAATTTGCTTTTACAAAGTTAAAGTAAATTTCTTATACTATAAACACTATCGTAAAAAATCAGTTGTATCTTGCCGCCCCTAAAACGCCCGCTATGGCTGACTACATTGCTCCTGTCCTACTCATTGCATTTAACCGTCCTGCACAGACGACACGGGTTTTTGACCAAATCAAAAAAGCCAAACCGGCTCAACTCTTTGTCGCTGTTGACGGTCCCAGAAATACACAAGAAGCCAAAACGGTTGAACAAGTCAAAGCTATATTCAATATAGACTGGGAATGTGAACTGCACACCCTTTATCGCACTCAGAATTTAGGATGCAAACTCGCTGTGTCTTCTGCCATTACTTGGTTTTTTGAGCACACGGAACAAGGTATAATTTTAGAAGATGATTGCCTGCCCAATGATGATTTCTTTGTATTTTGCTCCAATATGCTAAAACTCTATGAAAAGGATGTGACGGTAGGACATGTGTCAGGTTTCACATTGGTTGAGTTTGACAAGCAAATTCAACAAAATCATATTCTAATCAGTTATTCTCATATTTGGGGCTGGGCAACTTGGAAAAGAGTATGGGACAATTACACCACCACTCCTTTGAAAGATTACAAATTTCGTTTCGATTTAGTACCGGGCAATCTCAACAACAAACTACTCTGGTACAGAAACCTGCTGCTTACACATAAAAACAAAATTGACACTTGGGATTTCCAAAACCAATATTTGAATTGGGTACAAGGACTTAAATCGGTCTCTCCATCAGACAATTTGGTTGTCAACATTGGCTTTGGAGACAACTCTACACATACCAAAGCTTCTGACCAAAAGTTTCTGCTTGAATCACATCCGCTCAGAAATCACCACAATATTTTATTACACTCTCCTGCCCTTACCCAATCAATAGAAGACACGATTACCAAAAAAGTCTTTACCAGAAATCCTATTACCAACATGATTCGGTTTGTATATGCGGTTCTGACACGATAATTCGCTTAATAAGTCTTAATTTTCTGCCAAATGTGCCATTCTGACAAGTAAGCATCATTTCTGACAGCCAAAAAGTCTATTCTGACTTGATGGCATAATGGTTGAGAAACAGATGAAAAATCAAATAGCAAATGAGCAAAATAATTGGAATTGACTTAGGAACTACAAACTCTTGTGTTTCTGTTATGGAAGGAAACGAGCCCGTTGTAATCCCCAATTCAGAAGGTAAAAGAACCACACCTTCTGTGATTGGATTTTTGAAAGACGGTGAGAGAAAAGTGGGTGACCCTGCCAAACGTCAGGCTATCACAAACCCACAAAACACCATTTTTTCCATTAAAAGATTTATGGGTAATACCTATGATCAAGTAGGTAAAGAGATTGCAAGGGTGCCTTACAAAGTTGTAAAAGGTGAAAACAACACTCCTCGTATTGAAATTGGAGACAGAAAATATTCTGCTCAAGAAATTTCAGCAATCATTCTTCAAAAAATGAAGAAGACCGCAGAGGATTACCTTGGAACTACTGTTTCAGAAGCTGTTATCACCGTACCTGCATATTTTAACGATGCTCAAAGACAAGCTACGAAAGAAGCAGGAGAAATTGCAGGATTAAAAGTTCGCAGGATTATTAACGAGCCTACTGCTGCCGCTCTTTCTTACGGATTAGATAAAAGACATAAAGACATGAAGATTGCAGTGTTTGACTGCGGAGGAGGTACACATGACGTGTCTATTCTTGAGCTTGGCGATGGAGTGTTTGAAGTAAAGTCAACTGACGGAGATACCCACTTAGGAGGAGATGATTTTGACCACAGAATTATTGATTGGTTAGTTGAAGAATTTAAAAAAGACAATCCTGGCATTGACATCTCTAAAGACCCAACAGCTATGCAACGTCTTAAAGAAGCCGCTGAGAAAGCCAAGATTGAGTTATCATCCTCTGCTGCTACTGAGATAAATCTTCCATATATCACCGCCATTGACGGAGTTGCAAAACACCTTGTAACAAATCTAACAAGAGCTAAATTTGAGCAATTAGTGGATGATTTGATTCAAAGAACAATCGAACCTTGTAAATCAGCACTCAAAAATGCAGGTTACACAACCGCTGATATTGACGAAGTGATTTTGGTAGGAGGTTCTACTCGTATCCCTGCAATTCAACAAGCAGTAGAGAAATTCTTTGGCAAAGCACCATCAAAAGGTGTGAATCCTGATGAGGTGGTAGCTATCGGTGCTGCAATTCAAGGTGGAGTGCTAGCCGGTGATGTGAAAGATGTATTGCTTCTTGACGTAACCCCTCTTTCACTTGGAATTGAAACAATGGGAGGCATTTTCACCAAATTAATTGATGCCAACACTACTATTCCAACTAAGAAAAGTGAAGTATTCTCTACCGCAGCAGATAATCAGCCACAAGTAGAAATCCATGTATTGCAAGGTGAACGCTCTATGGCACGTGATAACAAGAGCATTGGCAGATTTACTTTAGATGGAATACCACCATCTCCAAGAGGTGTGCCTCAAATCGAAGTTACATTTGATATTGATGCAAACGGAATTCTAAACGTTCACGCACGCGACAAAGGAACCAACAAAGAACAACACATTCGCATTGAAGGGTCATCAGGTTTGAGCAAAGAGGAAATCGAGCGTATGAAAAAAGAAGCTGAAGCAAATGCAGAAGCAGACAAAAAAGCGAAAGAAGAAATTGATAAACTCAATGTTGCAGACACGCTTATCTTTACTTCTGAAAAGAATCTTAAAGAGTATGGAGACAAGATTCCGGCCGAAAAGAAAGGTACTATTGAATCTGCACTTGCTGAATTGAAAAAAGCACATTCGGAAAAGAATCTAACAGCTCTTGACTCTGCATCAGAGGCGCTGAACAAAGCTTGGGAAGCCGCTTCACAAGACATGTACAATGCTCAACAGAACAATGCAAGCCCTAACACTGAAAATCCACAAGCCAACACCGACAACAAAGGTGGTGCAGACAATGTACAAGATGTGGACTTTGAAGAAGTGAAGTAAACGGTTTAGTATTGTCTTTATGTGCAAGATAAAATCGAATTACAAAGGAACCATTCCAAAACAGAAGAAAGCAAATGCTTTCTTCTGTTTTTTTTATATACCCTGATAAAAATGTTGGTCAAAAATTACATGCGCAAGATTTACAATATAAGGTTAATCAAAACAAACCCTATTTATCAAACCAGAAACCGCGCTTGTTCAGTTTTAAATCTTGCAACAGACTTGATTTTGCACGTAAAGTAAAGAAAAAGCTTTTTCTCTCTCCCAGTGGTATCCAATTAAAATTAAACTGCCAACAATGTAAGTCGCGAATAAAATCAATTGAAGTATAAGCAATTTCTTTACGAGTTACATCATATCCGGAAGTTACTGATATCTTCCAATTTTCAGTCAGACTTACATCTCCGGAAAAGTTAAAAATATTTGAGATGTTTTTTGTATTGCCATAATTCTCTTGATACCTCAACGAATAATTGACATTCAGATTCCAAGGTACGTTAAAATCCACATAATTATAGGGATACATTGCAATATTGCGCCATTCTTGATCTGTCAACATGGCTCCATTGGGAGGAGTATATACAGGTTGTCCATTTTTAAATGCCTCCGGATTGAGTGAAAATGAGGCAACAAGGCTTGCATTATTCCAATGTCCCGGATTCCCGTTTTTTAATATTTGTAATTTATCTATCCTACGGTTGTTTTCTCTTGCATACAAATCCAAATCTCCATTGAGTTGAATAGAAAGTTTTTTAAACAATGTGGTTCTGGCATTAAAACGCAAATTGCTAAACCTAAAGCTGTCCGCTAAAAAATTATAATTTCCATTGATGTCAAATGATTCAATGAGTTTGACATAGCTGAAATCAGAAGAAGTATCCGTTTTGATAATCCTCTTCATTTCAAGATTGTTTATAATAGATAATCCTATCATACCTCTCCTGCCCTGTCCCGGTCCTCCTTTTACACCATTTTCAAAAATGGAATATCTGTTCATATGTCCCAATGAATCAACTTGCACATCGCGGTAATAATTAAACCTAGCATTAGAGAAATCAGGGCTGTAATTAAAATTCAACGAAGGGGTTATGACATGTCGAATTGCCTCAATTTTAGGATTTCTTTTAAACTTAAAAGTACCAAATACACGTGTATTAATACTTGCATTAGCCGAAAAACTTGAAGCTCTTGCAAATCCATCTACATCACGCATTTCCACCTTATTGGTAGTTGAATTATAGTCTTTTCTGATAGTCTTAAAATACCAATATTCCTCATAATTAAATGAAGGGTTTAATGTAAAATAATTTTTCAAAAATTTCACAGAAGTACTGATAGGAATAGAGTGGCTGATTCCATTGCGGAAATCATTTAAGACAGTAGAGCTTGTGAGCAAGGAATCGTATGTGTTTAATCGGTTAGCAAAATTTGTATTATAACTAAGTCCAATGGTTTCGTACCAGCGTGGTTTTCCAATTGCATTTTTACGTTTAAAAGGTGTCAGACGTGCAACATCAAAGTTAATGTTTGGCAAATCAATATTAAAATCTCTTGTCTGAGTGTTCTGACTGTGATTAAGCCCTATTCTTAAATTGTACTTACCGGACTTCATCATTTTAGAATAAGAAACAGAAGACCGATATTGACTGGCTACAATTTGATTGGCATCAAAAGAGTTGTTTAAATTATATTGATTGCTCACAATATCGACATCTGCGCTAAAACCTGTTCCAGGTTTGGCTTTTGCATCTTGATTATGTACCCATCTTATTTTATAATCAGGAGAAACCCTATAATCTTGCAATCCTTTTTCACCAAAGATATTATAAGCATAGCCTAAGTTCAATGAACCATTGTATTTATAGCGTTTTGCATAACGAGTGTGAGAATGTACCCCCCAGCTTCCTCTAAAATAAAAATCTCCTGTTAGTGCCTGGTCTAAATAATCACTTAAATGAAAATAATAACCTCCGTTTGAAAGATAATAACCACGCGACTGGCTCAAACCGTATTGAGGAATCAATATTCCGGAAGTCTGTCCTTTTTTGGTAGGAAAAAGTCCAAATGGCAGGTATGTGGGCAAAGGGACATCCTCTACAACTAAATTAGCCGGACCAAAAACAATCTTATTATTAGGAATTATCTTGAGTTTTCTTGCATTCAGATAGAAATGCGGATGGTCTAAGTCGCAAGTTGTATATTTACCTAAATCAGTAAAAATCACACCTGAACTATCTCTAAACACACGGTTACACAAAACGTATCCTTCGCCTTCCTGCATACGTACACCCTGCATTCTCCCACGCTTTGTTGCAAAATTATAATGCATTGTGTCTGCCCCTACTTCTCTTTCATCATCTTTAAAAGCAGGCAGGTCAACATAATTACCCTGACTATCCAACCTACCCCTTGCTTTGAGTTCTTTAATTTCAAAATTTATTTCAATATAAGCCGCAGCAAGTGCCATTTCGCCATAATTAACTTTCGCTTCGCCATATAAATAAACCCGTTTATTCCTCAAATCCAATATTACTGAATCTTTGGCTTGATAAGCCACTTTTGTTTCAAGGGCATCTTTAGAGACTCTCATCTCACCTTGTTTACGGGTGCTGTCTATAATGATAGACGAATTTTGTTGCACCCCAATCACAGTAGAATCCTTTAAATTTCTATTCCATGTTGAGACATTTTGGCTAAAAGACCCAAAACCGGATAACATAAACACTGCTGTTATCCACAGGTACAGATGTATAGAAAATGGCTTAAAGTTTAGGTGGTTCAAAACTGAGGCACTAAAATTGCGTTTCAAAATTGAAGGCGCAAAGCTAAGACAAAAATTCAGGCTTAAACCACCAATCAAGGAAGTAATAATGAAAAAAACACTGAGTTGGATTTTGTTGGCAAGTGCAGTTATACATGCTGCATTTCTTGACGTTAGCTACAACAAACAAGATAAAAAATTCACCGTAATCATTGACCCCGGACACGGAGGAAAAGACCCGGGAGGACAGAGTGCAGGATTCAATGAGAAAGATGTAGTGCTTGCTGTCGGCAAGAAATTAGGTAAATTGATTAGCGACAGTTTGAATAATGTAAACATAGTCTTCACTCGCGAGAAAGATGTTTTTATTGAACTATCTGAACGATCTAAAATTGCTAACAAAGCAAATGGTGATTTATTTATTTCCATTCACAGCAATGCCAATGACAATAGTGCAGCAGAAGGCACAGAGACTTTTGTAATGGGAACCCACAAGAACGAAGGATGGCTTGCTGTTGCAAAACGCGAAAACGCCTCTATACTTTTAGAAGCTGACTACCAACACAATGAGAGCTATGGAGGATTTGACCCCAACTCTCCTGTCGGACATATCATTTTCTCACTTTATCAAAATGCATTTATTACCAAAAGTCTTGAAATTGCAGAGGATGTTGAAAATGAATTTCAAAACCACACTTCTCTCAAAAGCAGAGGGGTTAAACAAGCCGGTTTTCTTGTTCTATGGAAAACATCTATGCCCAGCGTATTGGTTGAGATTGGTTTTTTAACTAATCCAAAAGATAGAGCTTCAATGACTTCTGAACATGGACAAGAAAAAATCGCACTTGCTATCTTTCAAGCATTCAAAAAATATTACGCAAACAACCAAGCTAAAAGTAGCAAATAAAAAATTTAAACCACTACTTTTGCAAGCCTTTTCAAAAAGCAAAAAAACAGAAAATTGAAAGTATCAAACGAAAGTAAAATTGGAGCACTGACCGCAGTTGCAATCACCTTCCTGATATTGGGATATAACTATATGGCTAATGAGGGGGATTTTTTCAAACCTAAAACTTATTACGTTGCAGTATATGACCAAACACCCGGATTAAGAAAAGGGCAGAGCGTACTTCTCAATGGATATAAAGTGGGATATATCAACTCCTTGACTCGCGATACTAAAAAAAATAAGATTGTTACAATCCTCAAAATTGTTGAGCCTCTTGACATTCCCATTAATTCAACCGCTGAAATCGTTTCAGATGGTTTGTTAGGCGGAAAATCAATTAAACTGATTTTAAATGATCATTACAACACTTACTTAGAATCCGGTGATACCCTTCTATCCAGTACTGAAGTGTCACTGTTGGATGAGTTTACTCAATCAGTGGATCCTATAGCAAAAAAGATTGAAAGAATAGTTGACTACTTAGATTCTGTGGTAGTCAAAACAGGTCAATTACAGGCAGCCATTACTAAAACAACAGATGTGATGACCGCAATTGAAAATTTAGCTAATAAAAGTTCGAACATGATTACTGCCAATCATGAAAATATCACCAAGACTCTTGACAACATTAAGTTATTGACTGCTGAGTTAGCTGCAAAACGCAATGAACTTGCTCAAACTTTACAGAATTTGGGTGAATTCACCTCTACACTTGCTAAATCTGATATTCTGGCTAGATTAGATGCGACCTTGGCAAACGTAGAATCCATCACCAAAAAGATTGACAACGGAGAGGGTTCAGCAGGTAAATTAGTGAATGATACTCAATTGTATGACAAACTAACTGCGACCTTAGCAGACTTAAACAAGTTGTTAATTGACATCAACAAATACCCCGAAAAATACGTCCCGATGCCTTGGGGTAAAAAACAAAGAAAAGACGCAAAGAAAAAGAGTAGCCAAGAAAGTTACAATCAATAGCGATTACGCTATAACCGAATTCTTTTCTCATTTAACCTTTTGTTATAGAAATCTTGATTCTATAAATATCTTTGCACACTCTATGTTTACTATCAATACCAAAGAACAACCAATTCCTTTAGTTCACAAATATTTACTGGGAGCTGTCGGTCCTCGTCCAATATGCTTTGCTAGTACAATAGACAAAGATGGGAATAGAAATTTAGCACCGTTCAGTTTCTTTAATGTTTTTAGTGCAAATCCACCCATAGCAGTTTTTTCTCCTGCACGCAGTGGCAGAACTGCTGAAACTAAACATACACACGACAATGTAAAAGAAGTTCCTGAAGTGGTCATTAATGTTGTAACATACGACATGCTACATCAAATTACGCTGGCTGGATGTCCTTATCCTAAAGGCACAGATGAATTTGCAAAAGCCGGATTTACCCCCATTCCTTCTGAACTTATTAAACCCTATAGAGTCAAAGAAAGCCCTGTTCAAATGGAATGTGAAGTCTTGGAAGTAAAAGAACTGGGTACCGGTGGCGCAGCAGGCAATCTGATTATTTGTGAAGTAAAATTGATTCACATTCACGAAGATGTTTTGGATGCCAATAAAATGATTGACCAAAGCAAAATAGATTTAATTGCCAGAATGGGTGGTAATTGGTATTGCAGAGCACATGGGGAAGCAATTTTTGAACTTGAACGTCATATTGTTACCTGCGGTATAGGGATTGACGCTTTGCCTGCAAAAATTAGGAACAGCAATAGGCTTACAGGAAATCACCTTGGTCAATTAGGCAACTTAGAGTTTATGCCCTCTGTTGAAGATATCAAGTTAGCTGCTGAGACATACAAACACTGCAAGGATATTGAAGCTACTGCTATAGAATTGCTTCATCAAGGTAAAACATTGGACGCTATGGCGCTTTTGATGACAAATGAAAATTAGTTTTTAGTAAAAGAATAGTATTAATAAATTGTAAAGAGATGAAAATATTTAAAATTATCGGTTTGATGAGCGGAAGCTCAATGGATGGTACAGATATCGCTTATTGTGAATTTTCGAATAACAACAACAAATGGCACTTTGAAATAAAGCACGCAGAAACTATTCCTTATGAAGAAAAATGGCGTATCAGACTGTCACAACTGAGAAGACAAAATGCACTTACCTATGTAAAAACAGATGTATTTTACGGTCATTACCTTGGTGAATTAGTAAAACAGTTTATACATAATTACAGCTTATCCGATGTTGATTTCGTTGCATCACATGGACATACTGCTTTTCATCTTCCGGAAATTAAAATTACTGCACAAATAGGCGATGGAGCCAGTCTATCCGCCATTTGCGGACTTCCAGTTGTTAACGATTTCAGAAGAGCAGATTTAGCCAAAGGAGGCGAAGGCGCTCCTTTAGTTACCATTGGCGACCAATTATTGTTTGGTGAATATGACTTCTGTCTTAACTTAGGTGGATTTGCCAATATTTCCGGCAATGATACTACAGGCAATAGAGCGTCTTTTGATATATGTCCTTGCAATATTCCTTTGAATAGAATTGCTCGAGACAAAGGAAAATCATTTGATGAAGATGGTGCCATTGCAGAAAAAGGGAATATTAATTACGAACTATTGGGTTCGCTCAATGCTATTGAATATTACAAACAGCATTATCCCAAAAGCTTAAACAGGGATTGGATTAACCAAGAATTCTGGGGTATTATTCGCGATTTTGCAGATTTAAGTTCAGAAAGCAAAATGAAAACAATGGTTGATCATATTGCAGTACAAATTGCATCAGCCATCAATTTACTCGCAAATAATAACGGAAATGGAAAAAGAGTCTTGATAACAGGAGGCGGAGCTCTTAACAAGGTATTGGTTGAACACATTCGTACTCACACAGAGGCAGAAATAATATTGCCGGATGCAAATTTGATTCATTATAAAGAAGCTCTTGTTTTTGCATTTTTGGGATTACTCAGAGTTCAAAATCAAGTCAATATATTAAAATCAGGTACTGGAGCAACTGCTGACAGTATAGGAGGTGGATTGCATGGAGATTTTTCGCGATTGATTGGTGAATAGTTTCACTATCTTTGTTGAACAATTCAACTTCTATGAAAAAAATCTTACTCATACTGTTTCTCATACCTGCATTACTGGCTCAGAACGGTTGTAAAAAAAGAGATAAGAAACTCTTTACCATTCCCATTAATATGAGTTTCAACACTCCTTATGCAACTATAGAAATTACAGATATTGACTCTCAAATTGCTCTTGAAACCTATAGATTTCCAACTGGAATTGATGCTTATTTGATTCCCAAAAACTCTGCTAAAGAATTAATAGAAGATGTGTTTCTTGATAAAATGGATATGACAATCGTAATGAATGATTCAACTACCTTTGATATATTAAAAAAAATTGATGTCTATTTAAAAGCAGATGGACTAAAGGAGACTTTGGGTGCCTATATGCACGATGTTCCTCAGCAACAATTAAGCACAATTTCTCTTACCCCAAGCGGTAATAATCTTAAAGAATATTTAAAGAAAGACGAAATTTATCTGGTAATCAAAATGGTATTACGTGCACCTTTACCCAAAGGCACTTTGATGACCATCAAAACAAAATACAAAGGCACGGCAGGGGTTTTATGAGTGTTCTTGAAAGACGATTAAACAAATTTATAACCAAACAACCCGAAGTTGTTTTAGAATGGAAAGACCCTTTATCTGAGGCAGTAGGATACATAGTAATTCATACAATTAAAAATGGCGCTGCTAAAGCCAAGGTGATTATTAGAAAAGGAATTACACAATCTGAGCTCATCGAAATCGCTAAATATATAGAAGTGCGAAACACCATCAGTGGACCTCCTGTGGGAGGTGCAGCTATTGGGTTAGACTTTGACCGAAATGATACACGATATCAATCCATATTTGACCGATTCTTTAAAGTGCTTGCACCCATTGTCAAAAGTTATTGTGGGTTAGATGCCGGTGAAAACATTTCATCTGATGAGATTGAAGCACAGTCAAACAAAATGGGATTACTGCATCCTTGGGAAGGAATAGTAGCCGGTTACCTTTCTTATAGCCCTGACAATAAATTCAGAAGCACCATTCGCGTTATGCAAGGGTTTCAACCTTATTCGGAGGAAGAAAAATTAGCTGCAATCAGCAGACTCCAACAAAGACATTCGATTCCGCTTAAGGATGAAAGATTTTTCCCCACTCCATTGCAGCAACTGACAGTAGATGAAATATTAATTGGTTGGGGTATTGCAGAATCAATAAGGCACTATTACATGATTTATGGCGGATTTATTCATAACAAATTTGTATTAATACAGGGCTGGAACTCCGTGAGTGCAACTACCGCTTTCTTCCTTTGCAAATATGGAGCATTGATTGCCGGCATTATTGACGAAAAAGGAGGAATAATAAGTGAAAAAGGTTTAGGAATTGAAGACATCATCAACCTCTTTGTACACAATGAAAAGAAAGAATTGAATGCACTCCCACGGCTTGATTTAACCCAAGGTCATCAACAGTTTTGGGATATTCCTGCTGAGATTTTCGTTGCACACTCTCCCACCCTTACTATTTCACAAGAACAAGCAGAACTACTTGTAAAGTCAGGGATTGAGGTGATGGCTCTTGCATCTGAACATCCATTTGCAGACACTAAACCCTATATGGGTGAAATCGCAACATATTTAGACAGTAAAACTTCTTTAATACATCCAATCATTGCTGCATCAGGCAAAGATAGACTCAGTGCATACTTATTAAAAAAGGAAGGGCAATTAGTGGATATAGAAACAATTAAAGATTGTTCCGAGATTATCCGACAAAGCATCATGCGTTTGCACCAGTTTAACCCTAAACGCACAGGAATATTTGCAAAAGCACTTGAATTGTCCTTGACAGATTTGGTATAATCTCTATATTTGCAAACCCAAAAAGTTCGGGATGTGGCTCAGCCCGGTAGAGCACTCGCATGGGGTGTGAGGGGTCGCTGGTTCGAATCCAGTCATCCCGACTGAACAATAAAAAGCTGTCTTTACAGACAGCTTTTTTTATTTCTGTTTCATCCTGAAACTGCAAGACAATCCATAGTACCTAGCAAATTATGAGTGAAGCTTTGACAAGGGTTATTTTGAAACGTTTTCAGTTGCTTTTTTTCGTAACTTAACCTCTACATTTGGGTTTAGCTATGTTATGTCGTTGATAAACTCACTTTTCAACTTTGGCGAGATCATAATAGAGTCTTATTTTCCAAATGAAATTTCAAGTCTGTCAATTGAAGTTGCCGTAGCACATAGAGGATTACGAGTTTCTACAATTCTTTTTATTGTATATATCTATGGTCTTGTTGAATAAAAAGCCACACTTGACTATTAATCTGTTTCCGTTTATTGTATAATATGTTGTCATAAAAATATGGACAACAAATGCAACGATAGGTAAAAGAATTATAGCCCCAAGCCAACTCTGTTTTCTAAGACAACTAAGAAAAATACTGTTCCAAATATTATGAGAAGTGAGATGACTAACTCAAGTCCTATTTTTGATTTATATGTTTTCGTCATTGTTTTCTGCACTTTTTGCATCACAGTTTACTAGTCTTTTGCTTACTAACGTCAGTCCGTCTAATAACTCCCTGAGTTTTTATCACCACTGTTCTATGTATTCTTTTTAGTTCAATTCAAAGACTTTACCTCGTTCAGCCATCTCAGGATGATGCGAGGGAGAAATAGCTTCCTTGAGTGCTTTGGCTGAAGCAGGGTCGGAATGAACAATAACAACTTTACGCGTATTCGAACCTTGAGTTTTATGAATAAAATCTAACAATCCTTTGTGGTCTGGATGTGCAGAAAAGCCATCTGTTTGCTTAATCGTTGCTAATACCGGTCGTTCTTTTTGATTAATAACAACGTGGCTTAACCCTTGCAGAAGCAAATGACCAAATGTTCCCTCAGCACAGTATCCTGCAATCAAGATAGAGGAATGTGGATTTGAGATATTTGTTCTGACATGTTGTTGAATTCTTCCCCCCTCTACCATACCCGCTGCCGAAATAATTACACATGGTTCAGGGTCAAGGCTGATAGATTCACTGTGTTCAGGCGATAGCAATGTATAAAGCAAGTCAAATGCAAAGATGTCGCCATAATTCTTGTGAAAATCCTTAGCTTCATTATTCAACAAATCAATATAGGTTTCATACATTCTGGTAGTTTTGATTGCCAATGGGCTATCAGTAAAAATTTTAATATTGGGCAACCTGCCTGCTACATAGAGTTGATGTAATGTAAAGATAATTGCTTGTGTCCTGCCTACACTAAAAGCAGGAATAATCAACTTTCCACGTTTATTGACACAAGTCTCAACAACTTCATCCAGCAACAAATCCATCGCATTTTTCCCGTCTGCATGCAAGCGCCCTCCATAAGTAGCCTCTGTAACCAGAAAATCAGGTTGAGGCAAAGGAGTGGGATCTATCATTAGTTTTGAGTTATAGTTGCCCAAATCGCCTGTAAATCCAATCGTCTTTTCTTCATTCCCCTCAATTACTTTGACCATTACTGATGCTGCACCTAAAATATGACCTGCATTGTAAAACGTAATTTCAATATCATCTAAAACCCGCTTGCTAACCTGATAGTCTATGGTAACAACTTGCCCCAGCATTTGTTTGATATGTTTATAATTATAAAGCAGCCCTTCCTCAATATTTTTTTTCTTATGCTTTTTAGATTTCTTTTTGACAAAAGTTTTATCAAGCGCAGCCATCTGAATATTGACAGAATCTTCAAGTAAATACAAGCTCAATTCCTTAGTTGGTGCAGTACAATATATATTCCCTTCAAATCCTTGATTCACTAGGTTGGGTAGGTTTCCACTATGATCAATATGAGCATGGGTGAGTATAACCGCATCTATACTTTTTGGGCTAAATGGAAAGCGTCTGTTATGCTCTGTAATATCTTTATTTTTCTTTTCATAATACAGTCCGCAATCAACCAAAATCCTCCTTCCTGAATCTGTTTCTAGAAGATGCATACTACCTGTAACAGTCCCCGCAGCACCCCAACATGTAAGTTTCATTGCCGCAAATATATGTTCTAAAGGTGTTTAATGAATGGGGTTCATTTATCTGACAGGAAAAGTATGTTTACCAAATTAACAAACTGCTGTCACCATAACTCAAGAAACGGTATTGGTTGGACATCGCTTCGGTATAAACTTTTTTCCAATCTTTTCCAATCAACGAAGCCACAAGCATGATGAGCGTTGATGAAGGTTGATGAAAGTTTGTTATTAATCCCTTGCAAAGTTGTGGTTTATACCCGGGAACAATCATTAAACGTGTAGAAGCGCGAATTCTTTGATGAGGGTGCTTTTCTATATAAGAAAGTAATGCTGCTTTGACATCCCGGGAATGAATATTTTTATCGAAGAACTGATAAGGATAAAATTTATCCAGACTAAAAGTATCTATCCCGTCTTTTAATAATGCAACTCCCATCCAGTATAAACTTTCAACCATTCTTAATGAAGTTGTACCAACAGGAATCAAACACTCCGCTCCAAATAAATACTGCACATCTTCTTTATCAAAATAAAATACTTCGTTGTGCATAGGATGCTCAAGCACATTGCTGACTGTAACAGGTAAAAATGTTCCCGCAGAAACATGCAACGTCATTTTATGTGTTATTACTCCATTAACAGCTAACGATTTCAATATTTTATCGGTAAAATGCAATCCCGCTGTAGGTGCAGCAACAGCTCCTTCTTCCTCAGCAAAAACGGTTTGGTAAGTTTGATAATCTGAAGTCTCTGCATCACGGTGCAAATATGGAGGTAGCGGTAGTTTACCTATTGTTTCCAATAATTCAGAAAAAGTAACATCACTCGTCCATCTAAGACTTACAATATTATCTTCTCTATTTACCCACTCCGCATATAAATCAAACTGATTCATTCCAATATGTAAGGTTTGCTCATCTTTCCAACGTTTTTTATTACCGATCAATGCTCTGAATCTTACTATACCCTTGCCCGCAAAGGCGGTACTGTATTCCATTTCATAAGGCTCTAATAAAAACACTTCTATACGGGTACCTGTTTCTTTAAAAAACTCTATACGTGCCGGCACAACTCTGGATTTGTTAAACAACAAAGAGGAACTTGATGGAAGTAAGAAAGGAAGTGTAGAAAAGGTATGATGTGCAATGGCACCTCGTTGATAAAACAACAATTTGGATTCATCTCTTTCACTCAAAGGGAATTTGGCAATTCGCTCATCCGGTAGGTTATATTCAAATTCAGTCAGTGAAATCGGTTGCAGTATCGGATTCATTTTAAAATCACTGCAAAACTAAAATAAATGTATGGGTTTGATAAATAAAAAGCGACCGAAACAAGATTATTAATAATAGCTTGTAATCAATGCTTCAGCTAAATGGTCTGTATTGTTTTTCAATACAATTTCAAAACGCCTTTCCTCTACTTGCTCTAAGACGTATAAGCCAAGGTTGGTATGCGGAAACAAATGCATGTTTTGCTGCGGCTCTCCGGTTAATAGACACATAAAACTCCTCAATGCCCTTCCATGGGAAGAAATGAGGATTCTTTGCGATTCCGACTGCAAAATGTCATCTAAACTTTGCTGTTGCCTGGCTAATAACTGTATTGGTGTTTCGCCATTTTCTACTGCTGTATTGAGGTTTCCTAAACGCCATTGTTTCATTATTTCATCAAACATTTTACGTTGGAATGGCGTACTCTCCTGCCCTTCCAAAATACCCCAATTTATCTCATTTAGTCCAAGATGAATTTTGTGTTGCAGTCCATTTGCAATAAAAGGAGCAACACTTTGAATGGCTCGTTTTAGACCTGATGTATAAACAATGTCAAAACCTTCATCCTTATAATAATCGAAAAAACTCTCGGCTTGTAACAATCCCATAGTGTTCAAGTCGGAGTCGATTCCACTGCCTTGAACAATGTTCCGTTTATTAAAATCCGTTTGTCCGTGTCTAACTATATAAATGGTTTTGGCACTCACTTACTTCCTCAATTTCTAAAACACAATACAGCAAACAACGCAACATCCCCCAATGATAATGAATTAATAATGAAATCAATTAGATTGGAATTACAGTATGACATTCTCATCGGAGACAGGCTTCATCATTTTGAGTTTCATCAAAACCCTTGCTGTTGTAACAATGTCTTTTTTACAGTAGGCAACAATTCGCTCTAAATCATTTTCCTCCCAATATACACTGCCAACCATGCTGCCATCAATATCATCTTTAGGCGAAGGAATATCCAACAAAGCTGCTAAGAGATTTAAAGACGTGTACGCCTTATAATCTCCAAACTTCCAAAGATCCATTGTGTCAATATGCTGCACCTCCCACGGTTTTAATCCGCTCATATCTAGCATTGAAGGCAATTTAATTCTATTCACTAGCATCCTTCTGCACAAATATGGAATATCAAACTCACGTCCATTGTGTGTACAGAAACGGTACATACCATTAGAAAAATGTTTATTTAACATATCAGCAAAATCTTGCAGCAACACAGATTCATCATGTCCTGAAAAATCTTTTACTTTAAAAAACCACTCTCCTTCTTTCAAAGTAAACATACCGCAACAAATGGAAATTACTTTTCCAAACTCACTGTAAATAGCTGCTCTGGAATACAGTGACTCAGGAGTATCTTCTTCGTTAGATTTAATGTTGGAAGCCTTTTTATTCCAAAGTAATTTCCATTTATCTGATAAATCTTCGTAAGACTTCTGTCCCGAAACCGTTTCAATGTCCATCACCAACACTGATTTTAAATCTAAATCTTCGAGTATTCTCATAAGAAGCTGTTTATTGAGCAAATGTATGCAATTACAGGTCTTACATTAAAAGAAAGTCCACTATAAATTTAAGCTCAACAGGATAAACGGGAACATATAACCGACTTTACTTTTTGAGTTTGGCATCAAAGTTATTTCTCAAACCTGAATATGAAGTTAAATCAACTTTGAGTGAACCCACTTGAATATCTGACTGCACCCTAATAGGAATTTTATTTTCATCAGCAGAAATCCAAACAGTCATATCATCTTCGCCTTTAAAGACTCTATCGACTACGAGTCTTGGTTTTAGTTTGTAGCATTTTACCTTACCAATATCAGACTTAATAGTTTCAACTCCCAAATATTTGAAATTCAGATTATAAATTTCATTGTCAAGATACACGTCAATTGGGAAAGACTCTCCAACTTTTGCATTTTTAAATTCAATATTTCGGGCATAATATAGTGCGGAAGCAATATCCTGAGTATAGCTTGGAATATCTAAATTCCCCTTTTTACCATTTAATTTCCCGCTAACATGTCTGTAATACACTAAATCTTGGTCGGTATAGTTGTTTTCAAGTACAGACTTGCTGTATTTCAAAGGTGCAAGCGCATCCTCATCTATCCAAGAATCAAATCTATCTCTTACTTTAAAAGCCCAGTCAAATGCTTTAATTGTACTACCCTGCACTACCACATGAAAGGCTTTGCGCCCTTTTAATTCCTCCGGTCTTGAAAAAAGTTGATTATCTGCAACAACTTCCATTTGAATATTTGCAGCATTAATAATTCCATAGTGAACTCTGAAATTTAACTTCTCACCTTCTTGAAAAGCGGTATTCGGAAGTTTACGGTAAACATAATTACTATTATCCTCAGTTACACCCTCTGATTTAGGTTCTTGAAAGATTGAAGTAATCATTGCTACATTGCCAAACCACATAAAGGAACCTGCAAGTAATAAACCTGCTACGAGCATAGAATTTTTGTTTTTCTTGTTCATGTTAACCTCCATCATACTCATTTGATTTTCAAGTTTTGTGCCAAGAAATTAAACAAAAGATAAATCTTATCCCCCTAAACACATTTGGCACTATCAAACGACAGTGCCAAATATACTCCATAATCAATTAATTTCTATAGATTAATTGATTATCAAAAGAATCTAAAATGACTTTTTTCTCTTTGACAACATCACCACCCAAGATTTTCTTAGACAATTCATTTAATACCTTTTTCTGAATTACTCTTTTGAGCGGTCGTGCGCCATATTGCGGGTCGTAACCTAATTGGCTCAACCAATCTACAGCTTCTTCGGTTGCTTCAAACACAATTCCGTTGTCTGCAAGACGTTTTTGCAGCACATCCAACTGAATTTTCACAATGGCTTCTATTTGATTTCTGCTTAATGGTTCAAACATTACTATTTCATCAATCCTGTTATAGAACTCCGGTCTTATTGTTTTTTTCAATAACTCAAAAACTTCCGCTTTTGTTTTTGCGATCACTTCATCATGATTACCGCTATTCAAATCCTCAAAATTTTCTTGAATAATGTGAGAACCAATATTAGAAGTCATGATAATAATGGTATTTCTAAAATCTGCTCTTCTTCCTTTATTATCTGTCAAACGACCGTCATCCAACACTTGCAGCAAAATATTAAACACATCAGGATGCGCTTTTTCAATCTCATCAAGTAAAATCACAGAATAAGGTTTTCTACGTACTGCTTCTGTCAACTGCCCGCCCTCATCATAACCGACATAACCGGGAGGAGCACCAATCAATCTGCTTACAGTATGCTTCTCTTGGTATTCGCTCATATCAATCCGCACCATAGCATCCTCTGTATCAAACAAGTATTCAGCAAGTGCTTTTGCAAGTTCAGTTTTACCCACCCCTGTGGTTCCCAGAAAAATAAATGAGCCTATCGGTCTTTTTGGATCTTGGAGTCCGGCTCTACTCCTACGTACAGCATCTGCAACTGACTCAATAGCTTCGTCTTGTCCAACCACTCGCTTGTGCAATTCGACTTCCAAGTGCAACAGTTTTTCTCGCTCGCTTTGCATCATTTTTTGTACAGGAATTCCTGTCCATTTTGAAACAACCTCAGCGATTTCCTCAGAAGTAACCTCTTCTTTTACCATTGAAGAATTTTGTTGAATCTCTGCAAGTGTACTTTGTTGCTTCTCAAGTTCTTTTTGAGTTTCTAACATGCGGCCATAACGAATCTCCGCAACCTTGCCATAATCTCCGTTACGTTCAGCTTGTTCTGCCTCTAATTTTAAGTCTTCTATTTTCTTTTTTAATGACTGAATAGAATCTACAACCAACTTCTCTTTTTGCCACTCTGCTGTTAACGCATTTTGTTTTTCGGTGATGTCAGCTAACTCCTTGTTCAACTCTTCAAGTTTTTGTACATCATTTTCGCGTTTAAGAGCTTCACGTTCTATTTCCAACTGCATTTTCTTTCTATTCAGTTCATCCAATTCAACCGGGACAGAGTCTATTTCCATTCTGATTTTAGATGCTGCTTCATCAAGCAAATCAATTGCTTTATCCGGCAGATAACGGTCTGAAATATAGCGATGTGAGAGTTCAACTGCGCTCACAATTGCTTCATCTTTGATACGCACCTTGTGGTGAACTTCATAACGCTCCTTTAAACCTCTAAGAATAGAGACAGCGTCTTCCGGTGTAGGTTCATCGACATAAACTTTCTGAAAACGTCTTTCTAATGCTTTGTCTTGTTCGATAAACTTTTGATATTCATTGAGTGTGGTTGCCCCAATCGCTCTCAACTCTCCTCTTGCCAAAGCGGGTTTCAAGATATTAGCAGCATCCATTGCTCCCTCACTTTTTCCTGCACCAACCAATGTGTGAATTTCATCAATGAACAAGACGATTTCTCCGGCTGCTGATATTACCTCATTAACAACAGATTTTAATCTTTCTTCAAATTCACCTTTATACTTTGCACCTGCTATAAGCGCACCCATATCAAGCGAATAAATCACTTTGGATTTTAGATTTTCGGGCACATCGCCTTTGATAATTCTATGTGCAAGTCCTTCAGCAATAGCCGTCTTGCCGACACCCGGTTCTCCTATAAGTATAGGGTTGTTTTTTGTTCTTCTTGATAAAATCTGTAATACACGTCTGATTTCATCATCTCTTCCAATAACAGGATCTAACTTCCCTTTAGCGGCTTGCGAATTCAGGTTAATGGCATAATTCCCCAGTGCATTGTATTGTTCTTCTGCTGATTGAGATGTTACTTTTGATCCTTTACGTAACTCCGCAATTGCCTTTTCTGCAATAGCTTTAGTCAATCCTGCATCTTTTAACATATCAGAAATATTGCTTTTAACCTCAATCAATGCAAGCAATATGTGCTCGGTTGAAGTATATTCATCTCCCATTTTATTTGAAATCCTGCCTGCTTCCATCAAAACCTTATTCGCATCAGGAGACAAATACAAGTTGCTATCTGCATTACCGGTTGCTAATGAATTTAGAATTGAATCTGCTGTTTGCTCGATTCGGCTGGAGTTTGCACCTGATTTCTGAAAGACAAAATCTAAGATTTCTTTTGCTTCTTGAAAAAGTCCTGTGAGAAGATGCACAGGCTCAATGACTGTATTACGTTTGTTAAACGCCATTTGTTGAGCAGCTTGAACACTTTGTTGCGCTTTTATTGTGAATTTTTCAAAGTTCATATTTGGTTATTTTTTGACTGTTCCAACAAAAGAAAAACCAAACCTATTTTGCAGACAGAATGACTTTAAACACTGCTAAGTTTGAACTATTAACAAGAAAAAATAGACAAAACGTCTGCAAATATTACACTTTAAACCAGTGTGTAATTTCTAAATTCACCCACTCTCCATCCAGTAAGTGCCTCAACCTTCATTAACAATTTGTTTTTAAAGGAAAGTGCTTTCACAGCAGGATCTCTATCAAAAACCCAATTTTGCTTTATAATTCTTTCTTTGTAAACGTGTGGGTGTGTTCCGGTATAACGTTTAATAGAGTCAATGTTTCCATAATCAAACTCAGCAGCAACAGCTACTTTTTCTGTAATAAACTTATCATCATGCCAGAGCCTCCGCGCTTGAATTTGTTTAGCCATTTGCTCTTTAGGATGTTTCACCCAACCATAGTGGAATATCTGCGCTTGAATACGTTTTGAAGGTAACTTTTGTCCATTAATTCTAAAACCTTGCGCATCCATATAGGATTTTATTTGAGGGTTGTTTCTAATAATCCGAACTTCTCTTCTATACCACTTTCGAGAATCTGCAATGAAATCATAAGAGCCATAAAAATGGAGATAATCAAAAACCAACCCTTGCACAGATTGGTTATTCAGCCATTGTTTCATTCCTTTTCTGATATTTTCATAATCATCTTCGTGCACACATTCATCTGCTTGAATATAAAAACACCAATCTGCAAAAGGAGAAATGTGTTTCAATGCTTTATTTGTTTCAACCGCCAACACTCGTCCTCCCTCTCTCAATGAATCATCCCACACTGTTTCTACAATTTTAATCTTATCAGATTGGATTGACCGAATCAATCCCAACGTATCATCTTCTGATTTACCAACGGCTACAATCATTTCATCTACCAAAGGCAGAATGGACAACACAGCCTCACAAACAGGATAACCTCCGTTAACTGCATTTCTTATGATTGTAAAACCGCTTACAAACATCTCTTACACGCTTTGTGGTTTTTTAATTGAAAAACTCACTTCAGGGTTTGCTCTAACCTCGCCAACGACAAACCCTCCAAAGTTTTTAGTTTCATATTGAACAAATCTTTTCAACTTATCTGCTTGCTCTTGTGAAATCAGCCCGGAATCTGATAGCAATGCTTGCGCAATAACATATTGAATTCCCATTTTTCCATCATCCACTTTGATACAGCAACCGAGTCCCTCTCTAAAGATTGACATACAATACACTCCATCTGCTCCTGTTTTGCCTACAACCTTATCGCCTGCAACTTCCATCAATTCTGTGCAATAGCGTTTTGAACCTGCAATCATATAAGGATAGGATGTTACTGCTTTGACTAATAACTCACAAGCTTTTTGTTCTTCGATTGAAAAACCATCAGGATGAATCAAGTTTTTATATGCAACTGCCTGCTTATAGACAGAATATGCAATGATTGGTGCTGAACATCCATCAATCCCTATAGCAGTAGTTAACAAAGGAGTTTCATAAAACCTCGAGCAAGTTTCAGCAATGATTTTTTGAATGGGGTGCTCAGGTGAAATATAATGCTTGTGATCAACGCCCAAGAGCTTACAAAAAAGAAGAAATCCTGTATGTTTTCCCGAGCAATTATTATGAATTTTACCCGGTTTAACTCCACTTTTTATTAGCGATTCCTGATCTTTAAATAATTCGGGCATTTGAGGTCCACACTCTAAATCATCTTCTGTGAATCCCCCTTTTGATAATATATTTCGAACAGTCTCGATATGTTTGTTTTCGCCATTGTGAGAACTACAAATCACAGCGACTTCCTCCAATGTTAACCCAAAATGTTCTGCACCTCCGCGTGCAAAGAAAGGGATATGTTGAAAAAACTTCATTGATGAACGCGGATAACATACTTGTTCAATATCTCCAAGGCTATAAACAACCTCTTTATTTCTATTTACAACACAAACAACTCCTCTATGAAAACTTTCTACAATTTGCCCTCGTATTGACTGAACTAGAATTGGATTCGCGTCCTTGATATTACTCATAAGTTTGAAATTAATGCTAATTCTATAGTTACTTAATGAGCGGCAAAGTTAGGAGTTGGAATAGATTATTTTATATTATTTAGGTTCAGTGGAGTACCTTCTCCTTGCACAAACTAACCACCTTTTCATTTACCCCCCGTCACCCTGAGTGAGTTTTGGCTTTGACAAAATCGTATCGAAGGAGGACTTGTACTACTCCTCGCTCAACTCTTCATCATTTTCAAGTGCTTCATTAAGCAATCCTTGGTCTAATGCCTTAGAAGCCTTAGCACCTAAGTTTTTAAGTTTTTGAACTTTGGACACAAGATTCCCCGATCCAGATGATAATTTATTATAAGAAGCATTATAAGTCTTTTGTACAGTCTCAATTTGGTTGCCAAGCTTTTTCAAATCTTCAACAAAACCATTAAACTTATCATATAAACTTCCTGCTTCCGTTGCGATTCTGGCTGCATTTACATTTTGTTTTTCTAATCTCCACAAACTTGCTACTGTCTTGAGAGTAGCCAATAAGGTACTTGGGCTGACAATAACAATCTTCCTTTCCCATGCGTAATTAAACAAATCAGCATCCGCCTCAATAGCCGCAGCAAATGAAGATTCTATAGGCATAAACAATAACACAAAATCGGGAGAATTAAGACCATCAGCTCTAAAGTAATTTTTGTCAGACAATGCTCTTACATGGTTTTTGACTGAAATGATATGCTCATCAATGGATTTCTGTTGCGAATTGACATCTTCTGCATTTACAAATCTTTCGTATGCAACCAATGAAACCTTTGAATCTATTATTAGATGTTTGTTTTCAGGCAATTTCACAATAAAGTCGGGCTGAATTCGGTGTGCTTCATCATCTTGGGTGGAATACTGCTTTTCGTATTCCTTTCCTTCTCTAAGTCCACTGCTTTCTAAAATGTTTTCCAGCATTAACTCTCCCCAATTACCTTGCTTTTTTCTATCACCCTTTAATGCTCTGGTCAAGTTTTGGGCTTCTGTATTCAGTTTGGTATTCAACTCCACTAATGACTTTACTTCATCTTTCAGTGAGTGCCGCTCTTTTGCTTCTGTTGTATATGTTTTCTCGACTTTCTCTTCAAACTTTGCAATCTGTTCTTTAAGTGGATTAAGAATAATATCAAGATTAGTGCGATTGGTTTCAGTGAATTTCTGCGTTTTTTCTTCAAGAATTTTGTTGGCAAGGTTTTCAAATCTCTCTTTTAACAACTTTTCATTTTGCTCAAATACTTGTTGATGTTCGGTCAATCGCTGTTCTGCGTTTTTGAGACTTTCCTCCAACTGCGCAACACGACCTGTCATGGTCAAGATTTCAGCTTTATCTTTATCTACTTGGGTCTGCAACAGCAATCGTTGATTTTCTTTCTCTTGCAACAATTTTTCTAATCCTGCTTTTACACTTTGTAATTGGACAATCTCATCTGCATTGGCTGTCTGTTTTTTGCTTCTAAGCAACCATCCAACAAGTGCTCCTAATACCAAACCAATTATTAAATAAACCAACATTTCCATAGCCTACAAAAGTAATCTTAAAAATGATGACACATTTGCCACCTAATCAGATTTTAAGAAAGATAAAATAAGTTTACTACCACAAGTCACTGCTGAATTCATTTTTTCATCCATATATTGAAGTACATTTACACGACTCTTTTCACAAACACATTGACTTTATCACACTTTTGGTAGATTCTATCAAATAACACTGTAAGAATGGATTGCATAAAACATTAAAAGAGTTTACACTCCCATCTTAACATTTCTTTATATATTGATTATCAGTATATTAAAAGTATAACACAACACACTGAATCTTGAAATTCATATAAGGCATGTGAGACAGAATTTTCATGATTATTACATTACCTTTGCGCCCTCTAAAAAAGACAGATGGACAGAAATTCGATTATTGGTTTATTACTCATTTTAGGAATATTAATAGGTTATTCCTATCTGAATCAACCCAGTGCAGAACAGATAGCAGAACGCAAGCACATTAGCGACTCAATAGCAGCCGTACAATTGCAGAAAGAACAAGAGGCAAAAGCATTAATGGCTACAAAAGACACCATTGTTACTGAGAGTTTGCCTGATTCACAAGTGCTGCAAGCAAAATTCGGAGAAATTGCAACCAAATTTTTTGGAACTGAAAAAGAAATCACATTAAAAAATGCTGATATGGAGGTTACACTCTCGAACAAAGGAGCGCGTGTAAACAAAGTTTTTTTAACCGAATTTCTGAGAGCAGATACATCACAAGACCAGTCGCTTATTTTATTTAACAAAGACCATTCTCAAGATTATTTTGTTTTCAATACTAAGAATGAAGCTTTCTATACAAACAAAGTGTTTTGGGATGTTGTAAAGCAGGAAAAAAACAGCATTATTTTCAGACTCAATTTTGACCACGATTCTTATATAGAGTCCACATACAAGCTAGATAAAGAAGGTTATGGATTAAACCAAGAGTTTGCAATGGTCAACATGGAGCAATTTATTCAACCCAACTCCTTATTGACTTATTACAGAGAGATAGAAGTTCCGAAACAAGAATTAAAAGCAGAAACTGAAAGGTTAAAATCTACCATTTATTATAGGTATATAGATGAAAAACCTGATTACATCAGCGAGACCAAATACAAAACTGAAAACCTAAAAGCTCCTGTTCAATGGGTATCTTTTAAACAGCAATTCTTTAACACAACAGTTATCCTAAAAGAAGGGTTTCTTAAAGATGGAGAAATTACGGTGGATTCAGCAAGAGACCAGCTTGATAACGTAAAATTATACAAAGCACAACTTGATTTGCCGTTTGAAAACAGAAGAAATGAAGTTTTTAATTTAAGGTATTTCTATGGACCCAACCACTATAAGACTTTAAAGAAGGAGAATATTGAATTAGAAGATATCATCCCCTTGGGCTGGACTCTCTTTCGTTGGGTAAATCAGTTCCTTGTTATACCAACCTTTGATTTCCTAAGTAAATACATTGGCAATTTTGGTATAATCATACTGTTACTCACAATTTTTATCAAATTACTTTTACTACCTCTTGTTTACAAATCTTATCTGTCCACAGCTAAGATGAAATTACTCAAGCCGGAATTGGATGAGATTAAAGAAAAAAACAAGGGTGATATGGCAAAGACCCAAATGGACACAATGAGCCTTTACAAGAAAGCCGGTGTTAGTCCATTAGGAGGATGCTTGCCAATGCTATTGCAATTCCCAATTCTGATTGCAATGTTCAGTTTCTTCCCATCATCTTTTGAACTACGACAGGAGTCCTTCCTTTGGGCAACAGACCTTTCACGATATGATTCTATATTTGACTTTCCGGGCGGCTTTTCACTTCCTTTTTATGGAGACCACGTCAGTCTGTTTACTTTATTAATGACCGCTTCTACCATAATTTACACAAGGCTGAATAACCAACTCACCGCAGCCGGTGCGCAAATGAAAATTATTTCATACCTTATGCCAATCATGTTCTTGGGATTCTTTAACAACTATCCTGCTGCATTGAGTTATTATTATTTCTTAGCCAACATGATTACATTTGGACAACAAGCGTTGTTTAAGCGTTTTGTTGATGAAGACAAACTGCACAAGCAAATTGCTGCTAACAAAAAGAAAAAGGTTTCTGTTAAAAAGAGTTCATTCCAGAAAAGATTGGAGGATTATGCTAAAAAGAAAGGCATTGATCCTTACACCGGCAAAAGAAAATAGCACCAATAATGAATCTTAAAGTTCATTCCATATTTTCAATTGTTTCTAATAAGACTGTCCTATTATTGTTTTATATACTGCTATGTATTTCATGTACAAATAAAAAACAACAGATTCCTACTTCCATTATAGACGGGAAAACAATGAGTCATCTCATTGCTGATATCAAAACTGTTGATGCTGCATTTCAGCTGGGTGTTGCACCACGAGAAGCACTTGAATCACAAACGAGTATTAAAACAGATACTGTAAATAATACAAACGTAAGCAGCTCAAATCAAGCTTTTAAAAAAGTTAAAGAAATAATTGAGCAAGAAATTATTGAACAAGAAAAGACAAAATCTGAATATAAGCCAGTAACAACAAGTAAACGACAATATTTGGGACATATTGGTGCTGATTATGAATTTGTTTTTAAGAAACACAAGGTAACAAGGCAACAGTTTGAAGAAAGTATCAATTTCTACGCCAGTAATCCGGATCTATTTAAGCCCATATTAGAAAAGAGTTTAGAAATACTCACACAATATGAGGTTCAGAATTCCAACAAATGATTTTATATCCTCAACATATTGGGTCATCAATTGGCTTTAATGAGATAAAATCAATTCTGGCAGATTTTGCAAAAACAGAATATGCAAAGAACAGGGCATCCACGCTCACTCCTTCTTCAAACAAGTCAACAATTCTTCACACTCTCAACCAAACCGGAGAAATGCAAAGGTTGATCAAGTCGTATGCTATGCCGGACTTGAGCGTGATTGACGAAATCAAAATCAACTTAAAAGACACAATGACCTTAGGAAGTATGCCTCAAACCTCCTTGTTGTTCAGAATCAAAAGGATACTTTCAGATACCGGTTTGTTTTTTCTGTTTTTTGATGATGTTAAAACTTCTTTCCCTACCCTCCTTTATACAAGAGAGCCCATCATCATACCCGGAAGTCTTTTTGAACTTCTTGATAAAATCATTGATGAAGAAGGCAACCTGAATCCTAATGCCAGTCCTGAACTGCGACATATTTCAGAAAAAATCATCAATAAGGAAAAAGAAGTTCGGAAACTCCTAAATAACCGTTTTGATGTTGCTAAGAAAAATGGTTGGGCAGGTGATACTGAAATCACCATACGAAACGACAGATTAGTACTTCCAATTATTGCTGAACACAAGAAGAAAATTAAAGGATTTGTGCATGATGACTCTGCATCAGGCAAATTTTTATATATAGAACCTCTTGAATGTTTTGAAGAGAACAATCAGCTCAGAGAACTCTATTTAGAGAGAAAAAAGGAAATTGAAAGAATCCTCAGATATGCCGGCAAGGTTCTCAATGATACTGCTGAAGATTTTGTTAACATACTGGGAATGTGGGAGAAATTGGATTTTTATAGAGCTAAAGCCAAACTAAACAACTTATTGGGGGGAAACATTCCTGAATTTGCTCAACAGAGTCAAATTAAATTACATGATGCTGTGCACCCCTTGCTATTGATCAATGCGCGTAAAGATAATTCTGAAGAAAAAATAGTCCGCAATTCCATCAACTTAAACAAACATGAAGCACTGATGCTGATTTCCGGACCAAATGCAGGAGGCAAATCAGTATTGCTCAAAACGGTTGCTTTATTACAAATGATGTTTCAAAGTGGCTTGGGCATTACTGCTTCACCAACTTCTGAACTCTTTGTGTTCGAGAAAATATCTGTAGAAATTTCTGATAACCAATCCCTAGAAAACGCATTAAGCACATACAGTGCTCATCTGGTGGACATGAAATATATTTTAGAAAATGCTAATCACAATACACTTGTAATCATTGATGAATTTGGTACAGGAACAGATCCTGAATTGGCTTCCCCTATTGCAGAAGCAATGTTAGAGATGTTGTGTGAGACAGGTGCATTGGGTATTGTATCTTCTCATTTAGGAGCACTCAAGAAATTACCCAACAAAATCTCAAGACTTGTCAATGCTTCAATGCTATATGACCCAATTGCACTAAAGCCTATGTTTAAACTAATGGTTGGGAAACCGGGAAGTTCTTATGCATTTGAGCTTGCACAAAACCTCAATCTTCCTTCTAAGATGTTAGAAAATGCTAAAAGCAAAATGAAAGCATCTAAAACCTTAGACTATGAAGAACTGAGTATTAGAGCAGAAAAACTTGCTTTTGAATTAGAGGAAGCAAAACGCAATATCTCAAATAAGGCTAAACATTTAGACAAGTTATTGAAGGAATATGAGTTACTCAAAAATCAACTTCAAGAGAACAAAAAAATAATTTTGCAACAAACCCGCGAAAAAGCTGCTGAAGAGTTGTTACAAGCAACTTCATTACTCAAAAAAATCAAGAAAGACAGCAGAAATGAGAAAGTTACAAAGCAAGATATTGCATCTTTCTCACATCAGCTCAATCAAGCAAAAGAGACTCTCAATCAATCATTCATCAAGGTTAAACAAGATAAAACAAGCGTAAAACCCATTGAGACTTTACCAAATGTTGCAATTACAACAGGCGATTTTGTTTTAATTGCAGATAGCAATCAAATTGGAGAAATAATAGAAATTAAAAAGAACAAAGCCTTAGTCTTACTGGGTGATTTACACGCTTGGGTCGATTTAAAAAGGCTTGAAAAATTGAAGAATCAAAATAAGGTAAAGAAATCAAATAAAAATTCCGTACCTCATTATTCTGATGAGATTATGGTAAAACAGACAGGATTCAGCCATACTTTAGATTTAAGAGGTGAAAGAGGTGAAGACGCAATTGCAAAAGTTTCAAAATGGCTTGATGATGCACGTTTGATTAGTGCAGGACAACTCAAAATCCTTCATGGCAAAGGGACAGGGGTGTTAAAAAAATTGATTTGGGATTTTTTAAAAGAACAACCATTCATCAAATCCTATCAATTTGAGCATGCAGATCGAGGTGGCGAAGGCAGTACGTTAGTCGAACTCAAATAAAATTTTCTTTGGCTTTCAATACCAACCCTAAAACATTTCAGCCCGTCTAATAACGTCCTTAGTGTTTAATTTCCACTGCTAAACTAAGCATTTAGTTCAGTGTTAAGCACTTTTAAAAAGTAGAGATAACGCTGCAAAACACCTTCCGTTATTTTATTGTCTCTATCACAATAACTACAACTCCCAAACCCCCAAAAAACAAGTGTGGTTAAAACGCTTCAAATGAAGCCGCTTGTGCTGTTATTTTATTTTATTTAAAGAGTTGTGCAACGGTTACCACTATTGGTAATTGGCGTTCTTGTCGACCGTGTCTGAAAGTCGCTGTATGATTGGGTAATAGCTGTCATTGTCCGAGTGATTATTTGTCTATTCTTCTCATGCTAATAGTTTCTCCAATTTCATTTTCCACTTTACCCAGTCTTTCATTTCTTTGGTTTGTAAAACTAAAAATTTCTGTGTGTGGTTGTGATGTAATAAATGACAAAGTTCGTGTATTATAACATATTCAATACAGCCTTTTGGTGCTTTAATCAATTCAGGATTTAAAATGATTTTTCCTTTTGGTGTGCAACTGCCCCAACGTATCGGCATATTTCTAAGTGAAAAGTTAAAAGTGATAAATGATAAATTGTTTCTTTTAATAAAATTATTGAAAAGATCTTCTGCAAGGGGTTTAATTTTCTCAAAGGATTTTCTTAAATACCATTCAGCTACCAATGATTTGACTTTTGAATTGTCAAGTGTGTGTACTTCCAAAAACTGTCCTTTAAGCTTAACATCTTCACTTTTAACTTATCATTTATCACTTTCAGTCGGTATTGGCTGCCCAGATACAAATGTGTTTCTCCACTTATGTATTTCCGTTGTGGTGTCTATGGTTGAAAGGAAAGAAAGAAGCTTTGTTGTTTAATTATCCAAAGTGCTTTTTTCCTTATTTTCCCTTTCACTTTTTCTATGGTAGTGTCTGTCGGTGCTTTTACCAACACTTCCATTTCTGGCGTTACAGTTATGCCAAGTGATTTTCTGTCAGAATTGTCTGTGGCTGCTCAAAAGCAATGTTACCGAAGAATTTCCCAAAAACTTTTTTGAAGATTTTGAAGTTTAAAACTTCAATAACTCATTCAACACATCATATACTTTGTCTGCATTAGGAAGCATTTCTGCCTCCAACCCCTTATTCATGGGGACTGCAGGCAAATTTGCTGAACCTAACACTTTGATTGGGGCATCTAAAAATTGGAAGCAATGTTCGGAAATTCTTCCGGCTAAGGCTTCTGCAAAAGAATTACGCTGAGTTTCCTCGGTGAGAATTAATACTTTTCCATGTTTTTTTGCTGTTTCAAACATTAACTCTTCATCAATAGGGTTCAGAGTTCTCAAATCCACTATTTCTACTTTCCCTTGTAATCTCTTGGCTGCATTGAGTGCCCAATAAACACCCATACCATAAGTAATTACACAGACAGAATCACCTTTGTTTACAGACTCTTCTGCTGCGGCAAGCACAACCCTACCCTTCCCTAATGGAATAATATAATCCTCATCCGGCTCAGGGGTTTTAGCTAATTCTGTACCGGGAACTTTGCTCCAGTAAAGCCCTTTATGTTCAAAAATCACAACCGGATTTGGGTCATAAAATGCAGCTTTTAATAATCCTTTCATATCTGCGGCATTACTTGGATACACTACCTTTATTCCTTTAATAGGCAGTATGCTTGATTCAACAGTTCCCGAATGATAAGGACCTCCTCCACCATAAGCACCTGTAGGAATTCTAATCACACTTGCAACCGGATATTTTCCATTAGACAAATAACATGATTTAGACAATTCTTCCACTAACTGATTCACTGCAGGCCATATATAATCTGCAAACTGAATTTCAACTATTGGCTTTAATCCTACTGCGCTCATTCCAACAGTAGAACCCACAATATACGCTTCTTGAATTGGTGTATTAAACACACGAGCTTCTCCATGTTTATTTCCCAAAGTGGCAGCCTCTCTGAATACCCCACCTAACCTTTTGCCAACATCCTGTCCATATAACAATGCTTCAGGATGTTTCTTTAAAATTTCATCGCATGCAAACAAAGCAGCATCAACCATCACAACGGGTTCTTTGCCATCAGGTTTCCGCACTCCTTGTTGTTCTGTAACCGGAGTAGGAGCAAATTCATGCAAATATACTGATTCCGGCTCGGGATCAGGTGCAGCAACAGCCTTTGCAAACTCTTCTGCTATATATTCATCTGCTTCCTTTCTGATTGTATCTAAGGTATCTTTGTTTTCTCCCAATTCCATTAAGGTATTCAATAAAAGTGGGAAAGGATCGTGCTTTGCTTGCTCCTCTAAATCATCTCTATACCATTCGCTTCTTACACCTGAAGTATGATGCCCTAATAAAGGAACATTGGCATGAATTAATAATGGTTTGCGATTTTTACGCACCCAATCAATTGCCGATTTCAAATCTTCATAACATTGAACAAAGTCAGAGCCATTGGTTCGCATCCTTTTCAACCCTTTGAATCCTGCTGCAAACTCATACGCATCCATTGCTCTCATTTCTTTTCCGGTTGCAGAAATTCCCCAGTTATTATCTTGCACTAAATACACAATGGGTAATTCTTTGAGCACAGCCATTTGTAATGCTTCTGACACTTCACCTTCTGTCATTGAACCATCTCCAATAGAACACATTACAATAGGTAACTCTCCTGTCGGAAGCAATCCCATTTGTTCTTTGTATTTCAACCCATGCGCCATACCTGTTGCAGGGATAGCCTGCATTCCTGTTGCACTGGATTGATGTGGAATTTTGGGCATTGTTTCTCTTTTAAGTGAGGGATGTGAATAATAACTTCTCCCACCTGAAAATGGGTCATCTTTTTTAGCAATGAGTTGCAACATCAACTCATAAGGTCGCATACCTATGCCTAAAAGAATTGACTCATCTCGATAGTATGGAGCAACATAATCATAATGTTCCAAAAGAAACCCTGCTGCTAATTGTATTGCTTCGTGCCCCTTTGAGGTAGAATGAACATAGGTGGTAATTTGCCTATTGTCTTCATAAATCTTTGCCATTGCTCTCGTCTGACACATCAGTTGATAGGCTTGTAAAAGGATGTCTTTAGTAACGCTCACAGATAATGCTCTTTTTGCTTCAGTCAAATCTCAAAATTTTAAAGGGTGTAAATTTAAACTCTTTTGAGCACACCTTCAACTATTTGTATTGCTCAATTACAGCCCTCACACTCCCCAATTCTTTTAAGGCTGCACGAGCTTGTTCTCTGTTTAATGTTGTCTCTTCCATGATCATACGAATGCCACGTTCAACAAGTTTGTTATTTGCAATTTGCATATCCACCATCTTATTCCCTTTGACTCGGCCTAATTTTATCATGCTGACAGTAGTAATTATGTTTAACACCATCTTTTGAGCTGTGCCGGCTTTCATTCTGGTACTGCCGGTAACGAACTCCGGACCTGTTTCTAATTCAACAGGAAAATCCGAATGAGCTGCAATCACTGAATTTTTATTACAAACAACACACCCTGTTTGAATTTGATTCTTTCTTGCATCTTCTAATCCGCCTGCAACATAAGGTGTTCTTCCGCTTGCAGAAATGCCAATGAGAAAATCATTTGAACCAATATCAAATTGCTGTAAATCCTTCCATGCTTGTTCCGTATTATCTTCAGCAAATTCCACTGCCTTGCGAATTGCGGAATCGCCTCCGGCAATTAAACCTATCACTTTGTTATAATCTACACCATAAGTTGGCGGACATTCACTTGCATCCAATATCCCCAATCGTCCGCTCGTTCCGGCTCCTATATAAAAAAGTCTCCCGCCTGATGCTAATTTAGTTGCAACTGCATCTATCAATTGAATAATTGAAGGAAATTCTTTGGCTACAGCATCTGCTATACCAGCGTCTTCATTGTTAATCCCTGTAACTAACTCAAACGTTGATAATTGTTCTAAATTCTGGTAATGTGAATCTTGTTCGGTATTCATAATAAATAAAAAAGCCTCTTGACAGAGGCTTCAATATTATTATAAAAGAATGATTAATTAAGTGTACAATTAATCGGCAATGTATATCTAACTCTCACTGCTTTGTTGCGCTGAAAACCGGGTTTCCATTTTGGCATCATTCTAACAATACGTACACATTCGTCTTCTAATCCATATCCTAATTGTCGGTTAGCAGGCAACAATGGTCTTACTTCTGTAATATTGCCTTGTTCATCAACAAGAAATGAAATCAAAACACGACCTTCAACATCAAAACGTCTTGCCTCTTCAGGATAGCGAAAATTCTTTTCAATAAATGCTATCATTGCTTTTTGTCCTCCCGGATATTCAGGCATAATTTCTACCACCTCGAAAATAGGTGATTCCTTTACTTCAGCAGGAGGTGGTGCACCCGGTGTCCCTCCGGGAGTCATTCCGTGAAACTGGTATGGAGCTTCAACCACTGTTTCATCTTTAAATTCTGTATCCTGTATTTCTACATCATCGTCTGCCTTATCATCTTCTACAACCTCAATAGAAGTTGGAGGGGGTGGCGGAGGCACATAATAAGCTTGTTGGGTAATTTCAGTTTGCTCAATTACTTCACCGTCATTAACCGGTTTGGTAATCTTAGGTGTGGTATCAACTTTATCATACCAAGTGTATGAAAAAGCTCCTAATGTAATCAGTTGGATAACTAACAGTCCAAAAAGGAAAAACGAAGTGGCTCTCTTTGATACATCCGCCTTAATGCTTTTCTTTAATTCCATAGTTGTTAATTTTTAAGGTTTGCAAATTTATATTTTTATTTGTTGTCAAATCGTTGACTCACTTTTTTAATACACAATGTAGCCAAAAGGTAAATGTCAGAGTTTATAAATCAAAATAAACAACAACAATCCTAATGAAATCCCCGCAATGTCTGCTACTATATCAAGGAAAGAGAACGTTCTGTAAAATGTTAATTCTTGTAATGATTCAGTCAAAAACGCCAATCCGACACCTTCTATTACTGTCCAAGTATTGGCTTTTTTGACAAAGAAATCATTTCGATACCACTTCGCCCACCCTACTCTTGAAAATAAAGCAAAAAAAGAAAAAAGAACTACATGCACCAATTTATCTACAGGAAAAAAACCAAAAAGGAGTGTTGTACCTGTATCACCAATTGGCAACAACAAAATTAAACAAATAAAAAGTCCCCAGAGCAATGCAGGGGACTGGTATTTAAAGAAAGGGATTGTTCTTTTTACAAAAGACATTTTGGTCTAATACACGGGCGTATTTTAATTCCCAGTATGTGATTTATAGGCAGCTACATCCAACAAGTCATTTAATTCTGATGGATTGGTCATTTTAACTTTTACAATCCAACCTTCACCATAAGGATCAGAGTTAATGCTTTCAGGTGCTGAATCAATGTTTGGATTAATTTGAATTACTTCACCTGAAACAGGCATAAATAAATCCGAAACTGTTTTAACAGCTTCAATTGTACCAAATACTGATTCTTTGTCTAATGTCTGCCCTTGCGTAGGAATATCAACAAAAACGATATCTCCTAACTCGCTTTGAGCAAAGTCGGTTACACCAATGGTTGCCACATCACCATCTACTTTCACCCATTCGTGGTCTTTTGTGTACTTTAATTCTGAAGGGAAATTCATGTTTATACTTTTATTAATTTGTTAATTTGATTGCGAAATAAGGCTTTTAATATTTTCTTTTATTCAGTTTTATCCACTTTTTTGGCAGCGGTTTTTTTACAATATATCATCTTCAACAAGTTGCCTATCTTGTCTTTCATTTCAGTTCTTGGAACAATAAAATCTACAAATCCATGTTCCTGCAAAAACTCAGAACTTTGAAATCCTTTTGGTAAATCTCTGCCAATTGTTTCCCTAATAACACGAGGTCCTGCAAAACCAATCAATGCTTCGGGTTCTGCTATATTAAAATCCCCAAGCATGGCAAAAGAAGCAGTAACACCGCCTGTTGTAGGGTCAGTTAAAATAGAAAGATACGGCACTCCTTCTTGATTGAGCAGGGCTAGTTTGGCAGATGTTTTTGCCATTTGCATCAATGAAAAGGCAGCTTCCATCATTCGTGCTCCTCCTGACTTTGAGATAATAATTAAAGGTATTTTATTTTCTCTGGCATAGTCAATTGAGCGTGCTATCTTCTCTCCAACAACAGAACCCATTGAACCCCCAATGAAATTAAAATCCATGCAAGAGATGACTACTTTAGCACCGTTGATTTTACCTACTGCAACCCTGAGAGCATCTTTCAATCCAGTCTTTTCTTGTGTTTCCTTTATACGATTTGTGTAAGGCTTTGTATCAAAAAAATTCAACGGATCGCCTGATACTATGCCTGCATACAATTCTTTATATTTCTGCTCATCAAACAGGATATTAAAATATTCTTCAGAACTAATCTTATGATGATAATGACAAGATGGACAAACATAGCGATTTTCCACCAACTCTTTTGACTGGGTAATTGTTTTACATCTTGGACATTTATTCCACAACCCATCAGGAATATATTTTTTTTCCTTTGACTTAGTGGTGATTCCTTCTTTTACTCTTTTAAACCAACTCATAATTCTATTAGTTTAGTAAAGCATTACATACATTGCAATTTAAGCATCATTATGCAATGGTAACATCCTTGTTAAGATATACATCTTGAATTGCATTCAATAGTTTCACACCTTCATTCATTGGTTTTTGAAATGCTTTTCTACCTGAAATCAGCCCGTGTCCACCTGCTCTCTTGTTAATCACAGCGGTTCTAACAGCATCTGCCAAATCTGATTCTCCTTTGCTTTCCCCTCCTGAATTAATTAAACCAATTTTACCCATATAGCAATTAGCAACTTGATATCTACATAAATCAATTGGGTTATCGGAAGTCAGTTGGGAATATACTTTTTCATGTGTTTTGCCAAATTTAAGCTCATTAAAACCACCATTATTGGTAGGCAATTTTTGTTTAATAATGTCCGCTTGAATGGTAACACCTAAATGATTTGCTTGACCAGTTAAATCTGCGGCAGTATGATAATCAATGCCATCTTTTTTGAAATTATTATTTCTTAAATAACACCAAAGTATCGTAGCCATTCCCAATTCATGCGCGCGTTCAAATGCTTCTGCAATTTCCACTATTTGTCTGGCAGATTCATCTGAACCAAAATAGATTGTTGCACCCACTGCTACCGCTCCCAGATTCCATGCCTCCTCAACAGACCCGAACAAAATTTGGTCAAACTTGTTTGGATATGTCATCAGTTCATTATGATTAATTTTAACAATAAAAGGAATCTTGTGCGCATATTTTCTTGAACAAGAAGCCAAAACGCCAAAAGTAGAAGCCACTGCATTACAGCCTCCTTCAATGGCAAGTTTTACAATATTCTCCGGGTCAAAAAACAAAGGATTGGGTGCAAATGATGCTCCTGCTGAATGTTCTATTCCTTGATCGACAGGGAGTATAGAAACATACCCTGTACCGGATAAGCGACCGGTGCCATACAATGCTTGCAGGCTTCTAAGTACTTGTGGGTTTCTATTACTATATACAAAATTACGATCTACAAAATCAGCTCCAGCTAATGTAAGAGACTCTTTTGAAATTGTTTGTGATTTGTGTGTTAAAAGGGCTTCCGCCTCGGCTCCTAATAAACTTTGAATGTCTGCTGTATTCATGAAATATTTAAGTTTGATTTTGGGGTCGGCAAATGTACTATTTATTTACTTCTCCGAGAAGTATTTATAGAAATAGGGAATTGTCTGAATTCCTTTGTAAAAATTCTCTACACCATAATGTTCATCAGGTGAGTGAATATCATCTGAGTCTAATCCAAAGCCCATCAAGATTGATTTTAATCCTAATACGTTTTCAAACAATGCTACAATGGGAATACTGCCTCCTCCGCGTGTTGGAATCGGCTCTTTACCAAATGTTTCTTTTATCGCTCTTGCTGCTGCTTTATATGCATGAGAATCAGTAGGTGTAACAACTGGTTCCCCTCCGTGATGTGCTTCAACTTTTACTTTGACTGATTTTGGAGCTATACTTAAAAAATGTTTTGTAAATAGCTCGGTAATTTCTCCGGAGCGCTGATTTGGCACCAATCTCATTGAGATTTTAGCAAATGCTTTAGACGGCAGAACTGTTTTACTGCCTTCTCCTATGTAACCACCCCAAATACCATTCACATCCAACGTTGGTCTTACACCTGTTCTTTCTAACGTAGTGTATGAGTCTTCTCCCATAACTTCGTCTATGCCAAGTTCCTTTTTATAATCTTCAATATTAAAAGGAGCTTTATTTAAAGCTACCCTCTCCTCATTCGTTAATTGCAATACTTTATCATAAAATCCAGGTATTGTTATGTGTCGCTTTTCATCATGTAATGAAGCTATCATTGTACATAACACATTGATAGGATTGGCAACTGCGCCACCATATACACCTGAGTGCAGGTCGTGGTCGGGACCCGTAACTTCAACTTGAACGTAGCTTAACCCTCTTAGTCCTGTATCAAGACTCGGTGTATCCAAAGAAATCATTGCAGTATCAGAAATCAACACAATGTCTGCTTTGAGTTTATCTTTATTCTCTTGACAATAAATTCCCAAGTTAGCTGAACCCACTTCTTCCTCTCCTTCTATCATAAATTTCACATTACAAGGCAAAGTGTTGGTTTGCATCATGGTTTCAAATGCTTTTACGTGCATATAAACTTGTCCTTTATCGTCACAAGAGCCTCTGGCAAAGATTTTACCGTCTCTTATTGCAGGTTCAAATGCAGGAGTAGTCCATAAATTATCAGGGTCTGAAGGTTGTACATCATAGTGACCATAAACTAAAATTGTAGGTAAAGATGCATCAAATATTTTATCTGCATATACAATGGGATTTCCTGCAGTGGGTTCGATTGACACATTCTCTGCACCCGCAGCTTTGAACTTTTCTGCCAAATACTCCGCAGCTCTTTTAACATCATTTTTATATTTACTATCTGCACTTACAGAGGGGATTCTAAGCCAATCAAAAAGCTCATCCATGAAACGTTGTTTGTTTGTTTCAATATAATTATTCCAACTCATCGTTATTTGTTATTTTATAATTGAGGGGCTCAAAATTGAAGTTTTTATGTGACATTACCAAAAGCAATCACTGTATTCTATCTCCCAGACATTGTGTTGTGTCCAAGCAATTGACAATTTGGACAATTTAGCATTGGGTATGTGTGTGGAAGTAAAAATAACACAAAGTTACGCACACCTACGGTTAAATCGTTCAAGCAATTAATTTACAACCTGTTGTATTTGAAATTTAGGATAGCCCGTTTGCTTGTTTTCGTTGTAAAAATCCAAGAAACGTATTTTGTAAAAATCGCCTTTGTTGTTTTTAACAATATAAACCATATTTGGATTGATAGTGTATGAGAATGAGACAGAATAATCAAAGGATTTCCATGCATAGCCTATTACATCTTGCGATTTTGTGAAATGCTTTTGGTTACATAATTTCAAATTAATATTTTCAAAGCCAGAAACAGTGTCTAAACTTACAGAGACATTATGCGGATTTAACAAACAACCTGAAACAAGATACGGTAAAGGTTCAGTCGGATTCGGGTCTATATAGAAAATGAAGCGATAACGAGTAAATACAAAATCCCAATCTTCTTTTAAGGGTTCAAAATCAGTATGAATCTGACCATTACGAATATTTAGATATGTGAAATTTCTATTCTTATTTCGTTTAATTTCAACCACTTGTAATGAATCAAGCATTGAGAACTTTCCAAATTCAACTTTGTATTGAACATCATCCGCTTCTAAAACCCTCACAACATAGTATCGTTGAGGTGAAGGCAACGTGCGTCCCATATCAATAATATGAAACGGCATCTTATTTCCGTATAGGTTCTTCCAATCTCCAAAAGCATTACTGTCTATACTTCCATTAGGAAAGTCGTATAACCATTGTTTTATTGGAATCTGTGCAGGTTTAATACTTTCTAACTGACTTACATCCAATGCCTGTGTTCTGGCAACAAAAATATTGCGTCCATAATTGGTTACTATTTTGAACTGATTGCTGACATTGTCAAAAGCCAAATCCCAGTCATTAAGGTTACTAGTTTGATATGACTGATCTTCCATCTTAAAAAATATTTGGTTCTGGAACTCTGAGCCCATAAAAACGGACATCACCTTTGCCTTTGAGGCAGGCAGCACCAAAGGTCTATCCTCCTTGAAACATGAAGTAAGCAACAAAAGCGTGCTAAGAGCTATGAATATAATCTTATCTTTCATTTACAGTGTGTATGAAATCTTTAAGTAAACAGAACGTCCGGGAGAAAGCATCATCGTGCTTCCACTCCCATGAAAGCTATTGAAAGGATTGATATTCGAGATATTCCTTACATTAAGAATATTTTTCACTCCGGTATTAACTTGTAATTTATCCTTCAAAAAGCCCTTGCTCAGAGTGAAATCAACAAAAGTCATCGCATCAGAGAAGAACTCACTTACTGCGCCTTGCTCATTTTGAATATAGTTTACAAACTTGCCATTATGTTTAACAAACATACCGGTTTTAATTCCCGGTTTTTTAAATTCATATGAAGCTGCGAAAGTTATATCAGGTGTTATATAAAAATCTTTACCGGTTTGACTGCTAAACTGATTGCGAATAAACATTCCTCCTAAAGAAAACTCTACAAATAGTTTCTTATAAAATGTCTTTTGTTCTAACATGAATCCTCCTCCTTGAAACTTGCCATAGTTCTCATAAGAATACAATTCTTGTCCTTTATCAATGAGCACGAGCCCTATCATGTCTTGCACTTCATTATAATAAGAGTTAATTCCAAAAGAATAGGCAACGTTTGTATGTGAATTTTTAAATGAAGCACCTAATTGAACATTATGAGAAAATTCCGGTGTCAACTTAGGATTTCCTTTAATATTATGGTTGATATCAACAAAAAGTAAATGCTGTTCTTTTAGAGATGGAGCGCGAAAACCATTACCGTAAGAACCTCTGATTTGCCATTTCCTATTAGGCTCCCACATCATATTTAGCGAAGGCGTTAAAGGAGAAGTAAAAACAGAATTATATGCCACTCTGAGTCCCGGCCTTATTCTAAAGTAACGTGAAAGATTATAATCCAACATTCCAAAAACTGCAATATCATACATGGTTAATCTACTGCCATCAATTCTGTCTGCAATCGCCATATCATAATTGATATCATAGCCCGCAAGATAATTCAAACGACTTTTTTTGATATTACTGAATACGGCTCTTGCCATTGCATTCACAAAGAGGTTGTCAGTATTTTCATCATTGTTTTCAATAAGATTTTGTTCAAGAGAAACCATATCTTTCCTATACACTCTTTTTTCTCTTTTGTAATGCGAAACTCCATTAATCATATCCACCCTTACTTTGGAATTGATATTAAAAATAGTGTTCAAACTGTGTACTCCTCTTGTTGTAATAAAATAATCATCAAATGCATAAGCAACAACAGGGGTTAAGATTACTTTACCTTTGTTTTGCAATGTTTCATACAGATAATCTGAACGGAAGTTCCAAGTAGCTTTTTTAGATTCTCTGAAATATCCAATATTCCCAAACCATTGTTCACGAGGTTTCCAAATGTATGTTCTGTCATTTTTTGCGCTGTTCAAACCGGTAAAAAAGTTTCGGGCAACACTTCCAAAAATCACTGCTTTTTTGCCCAAGGGTTGTGCAATTGAAAATCCTGCATTAAAATTTCCTATACTTTCATTGTAACTAAAAACAGAAGCAGAGGTCTTTTTCAAGACCGGTTTCTTGGTAATTACATTGATGACACCGCCAAGTGCATCTGTACCATAAATGACTGACATTGGACCTTCAACAATTTCAATCCTTTCAACATCTTCTAAATTAATTTGATCAAGGTTTATGTTTCCGTTCTCCCTTCCTGTAATGGGCATTCCATTGACCATAAATTTAATTTGTTGCCCCGACAAATTCTGTAACGAAACCGAACTTCCAAGCATATTATCATTGGAAATTCTGATGTTTGATTGTCTTGAAAGTAAATCACCTAAGTTGACTACCCCCATTTGTTTGATGGTTTCACTTGTCAAGACTCTAAATTTAATAATACTTTTATCTGCTCTTACGCCTTTTCCTTGCCCGGTAATCACAACCGGATTTAAGATCGTATCTTGCATGGGAGTAAGCGAATCTCCCTGAGTAAAACCTCTATCTATATTTGCATATAGCGGATTACTCAGCAGTAATATAACAGCAAGAGAGCCGCACAATTTTTGCACGGCTCGTTTTGCGTTTCTTTTATTAAATATTAACCAATCAGCTATCAATTTGCTTTAAGAATTTTAGAAGTATAAACATCATTATTCATAATCACCTTAATGATGTATAATCCATTAGGGAGGTTTGAAACATCTATTTTATTAGTATGATTCAATTCTTTGTTAATGATTGTTTTTCCTTGTAAGTCAAGAATTTGAATTTGTGCTATACCTTCTACATCGAGGAAAAGTTCGGAACTTACAGGGTTCGGATAAACAAGCAAGTTTGATTTTGATACAATCGCCACTCCATCAATAGGTCCCACTGGTTTTGCTGTTTTTTGGAATTCAAATACCATTCTTGTATTTGCACTTCCTCCATATCTAGTGAAATGTAACAAGTATAAGCTATCACCACCATTGTCAATCACGAATGATAATGAGTCCTTATAAACATACCTGCTACCTAGACTATCAAATACATGCGTTTTCCAGTCTCCGCCAATTGTATTTATCTGTTCTGTAAAATTACGAGTAGCTCCCCAAGCAGAATCCAGCAATTCATTTTCGATTCTTGCAACTTTTACTCCCTTTTTGGAAAGAGTACCGGGATAAGACATCATTTGAGACGGTCCCATTGGGCTGTGCACTAATGTCCAATAATTAGTAAATACTACATCCCAGTCAGCCTTTGATGGCTCCAAGTCCTTTACTGTTTTATTTGTTAAGTCATAATAAACAAAGTATCTGTCAGGATAAGCACTCTTTTTAATTGAATCAGTGTGTTGGTTATTGTTGTCTAAATCAGCATACGTAAAATGATAAGTATTATCACCTACAAGGTCTCCGAAATAAAGTTTTCTGAAAACATTGCCTCTTACGATTAAATAAACACGTCCTAATGATTTAACATCGTGAGAATCTTCATCATAATTTCCCCAACCATATTTAGGACCACCCATACTTGGAGGTATTGTTAAATCTAAACCGGTATTGAATGCACCTATATCCCAAGTAGAATCAGAATCAAGCAGTTCTGTCCAAGTGCTTTTATATCCTGTTGTATCCAGAGCTGAAAAATTTGACACATCAATCGAATCCGGTGCTAAATATACCTTTACACTCTTTCCATTATTTACTCTAATTGTGGTAGCTTGTAAAGTTTGGTTTGGAATAATAGTATTCTGAACAGAAAATGCCAAATCCCAGCCTACTGCATCTGCTACATGTTGGTTTTGAGTTTTAAAAGAATAATAAATCTGCTTAACAGACTTATTCTCCAAGGTAACTGAATCTTCAATCCAGTTTTGCGCATTGATGGACAATCCAAAAACCAATGCAGTTGTTAATATTATAATTCTTTTCATAAGGTAGATAAATAAACTTGGCGCAAAAGTAATTACGGCTGTTAGTATAGCACTATAAAACTTGTCATAAACAAGAAATATGACAATCTCATGACAATGTCACTTTTCACTACAATTTCATTGAATAAAAAAAGCCCTGACTCTTAATTCAGGTCAGGGCGTTTAAAGAATTTTATGGGAAAAAGTTTTTACAAATCCCCCAAAATATTCACAGCTTCATTCAGATAAACATCCTTTTTATAGCTGTTCAACCAATCATTTTTCATCTTTAATTTTACAGAATCAGAACCAATTTGCAATAAATCCTTTTTAAGAGCCAATAATTTATTCTCAACAAGATTTGCTTTGAATTTTTCATCATACTCTTTATTCTGCTTGTCCCACATCTCTTGTTCAGCTTTGTAGTCTGCAAAACGAAGAGAGAATGTAGTACGCTTATTGTTTTGTTCTATTCTCTTGCTGTCTTCGGAAATGAGTTTAAAAATAGGACTTTCTTCAATTCGCTTTTGAGCATTTTTCTTAGCAATATTTATTCTCTTTTCTTGCGAATTCATATCCATTTTGATTGGTAAAGGAGCAATTTCACTCCATTGAAGCGGATATTCCTCTGTTTCTTCTCCCACTTCCACAGAAGAAAAACGATCAGGCATTACCACGTCAGGGATTACTCCAATTAGCTGTGTTGTTCCTCCGTTTACTCTATAGAACTTTTGAATAGTTACTTTTAATGAACCAAATGCATATTTAGATGATGGTGGGGCATATCTATCTAAATCAAGAAAACGTTGTACTGTTCCTTTTCCAAAAGACCTTTTATCGCTACCCAAAATCAATGCTCTTTGATAATCTTGTAATGAAGCAGCCATTATCTCAGAAGCACTTGCACTGTATTTGTTGATTAGGACAACCAATGGTCCTTTATAAGTAATTTTACTTTCTCTGCTGGCATATACACTGGGCGAACCACCTCTATATTTAGCTTGCACAACAGGTCTGTGCCCAATAAACAATCCTGTCATATCAACAACATCTTGCAACGAACCGCCTCCATTATTTCTCAAATCGAATACAATTCCTTTTACTCCCTCATCCATAAGATTTAGAACCGCTTCTTTTACATCTTGAGCACATGTTCTACCGCCACTATTATTCATATCTGTATAAAACTGGGGTAAATAAATATAGCCATACCTATCCTTTCCTAGTTCAATAATCGCGGTTTTTACATATCCTTCCTCCATAATTACCACATCACGTACTATTGAGATATCTATTATTGAACCATCCGGTTTGCGCACAGTAAGAATCACAGTGGTACCTTTTTTCCCTCTGATTAATTGCACCGCATCGCTTAATTCCATATTTCGAACATCTACAGGGGTACTATCTTGTTGTGCAACTTTCAGGATGATATCTCCTGCTTTTAATTCTCCTTGCAAATAACTTGGGCTGCCCGGCACTATCATTTCAACTTTCAATTCTCCATCTCTCTCACTGAGTTGCGCTCCTATTCCCTCCAATCTTCCTGACATTCTAATGTCAAAATCTTCTTTTTCTTTTGGTGGGAAATAGCTTGTATGAGGGTCAAAAACAGAGGTCATGCAGTTGATATATAAGTCTAACTGTTCTTCTCGTGTGAACTTTTTCAACCTCTTAAATAGATTCCTTTGGGTTTTTAAAACCTCTTGACGTGAATAATATTCCAACGAGTCTAATGGCTTTGCAACAAACCCTTCTTCTTTATTGGCTAAAGATTTTTCTTGTGCGGTAACTTTGGAATAATATTTTTCCAGTACATTTAATTTTAAATACTTCCTCCAGTCCTTTGCAAGTTCATCCATTGAGGCAAAATACTTTCTATTATCTTCATCAAAGACATATTTTTCATCTGACTCAAACTCAAATTTATAACTTAAAATTTGTTCATAAATTTCTTCCAATTCTGCAACCCTTTCAGAAAAGGTTTCGGACACCAAATCCAAGAACTCATACGAACCCTGATTTGCTTGGTCATCCAATGAATATCGGTATTTGGCAAAACTGTCAAAATCTGATTTCAAAAAGAACCTTTTATTCTTATCTAATTGGTCTAAATAGAGCCTAAACACCCTAACCGAAAATGTATCATCTATGCGTAAGGGTTGATAATGAGAATTATTGAGTGTTTGTAATACCAACCTTGGCAGAATTTCTTCTCCGCCTTTTTGCCTTTTATAGCAAAATCCCAGAAAAATGAGAGCAGCAGGTATTACTACCCACATCCATCTGTATTTATTAAACATTTTAAGAAGTAATTTCATTGGCTGCAAGTATAAAATATGTGTTGAAATAATTGAAAGTCAAACGCTGTTTTTTCTCAAATCTTGTACCAAAGCACAAAATAATCTGTTACAAAGACTTAATGCTCGCTAACGAGTTTAAGCATTTCTTCAACAATACTGCGGTCATTCCACAAGCGTGGTACTTTGTGTTGTCCTCCAAGCTTATTCTTACTACTAAGCCATTTATGAAATGTATCTGCGGGAACCACATTGATTTTAGGCATCTTTAACGCTAAATCTTTGTGGCGTTTCGCTTCATAATCGGTGTTCAATTCCTTTAATTTATTATCCAACTCAATAGTAAACTGCGTTAAATCCCGTGGCTGATTTTCAAATTCAATTAACCATTGATGACCTGCATTATTAGGATCGTCCAAATAAATAGGTGCTGCAGTATAGTCTTTTATAGTAGCGTTACACAATTTACACGCATGTTCTATTGCCCTATCTGCATTGTCTATCATTAATTCCTCTCCAAAAGCATTGATAAACAAACGTGTTCTTCCTGTAACATGGAATTTAAATGGTGCTACTGATGTAAACTTAATGGTGTCGCCCAATTGATAGCGCCACAAACCAGAATTATTAGAAATGATAACGGCATAATTAACTCCGGCTTGCACTTCCCATAATGGCAAAATCCTTGCGTTTTCTTTTCCAAATTCTTCCATAGGAATAAATTCAAAGAAAATTCCATAATGAACCATCAATGCTATTTCATTGACAGATAAATCCGTTTGAATTCCAAAAAATCCTTCTGATGCGTTATAGGTTTCAAGGTAACTAACCTGCTCAGAAGGAAAATATTCTTTAAATTGTTTCCTGTAGGGTGTAAAGCCTACACCACCGTGAATGTATAACTCCATATTGGGCCATACTTCCAACATATTCAATTTTCCGGTTCTCTTAAGCAATTTTTCAAATAAGACCAATGTCCATGTGGGCACTCCCGAAATACTGGTTACATTTTCTTGAACAGTATATTCAGCCATCTTTTCAGCTTTTTTCTCCCAATCATCCATCAATGCAATGGACAGACTTGGAGTTTTGAATAAATGCACCCAAATAGGCAAATGTTTTATCATCACTGCAGACAAATCTCCATAATTAGAGTATTCGTTTAGCGGATTAACGTTCTGACTTCCTCCTATTAGCAAGCCTTTGCCAGTAAACAAATTACTCTCTGGTTTATGCTTTAGATAAATTGAAATTACATCTCTTCCTGCTTCTAAATGGCAAGTTTCTATAGTTTCTCCACTTACAGGTATAAACTTGCTACGATTATTTGTAGTACCGGATGATTTTGCAAACCATTTGATCTCTGTACTCCACAACACATTCTGCTCACCTTTCATCATCCGTTCAATATAAGGATGTAAATCCTCATAAGTCGCAATAGGCACTTGCGTTGCAAAATCTTTATAATCCCTGATGGTTTCAAATTGATATTTCTTACCAAACTCGGTGTACTTTGCTCTTTCAAGCAACTCAACTAACGTCCTTTTCTGGATTGCAATAGAATTTTGAATTGAATCCTCTAAAGACTGTAGTCTGTTTTTAAAATACCAATTGATGAGTGAATTAAAAATTGCCATTTTTCCCTTTGCTAATCTGGGGGCAAGTTAAATTAAATTTCAGTACCGTATTATTGATTCAACAGAGATTTTTTATCACAAAAAGTTGATAAATAATCATAGAGAGGCTCTCAAAGATTATTTAAACAAGTGCAAGACTCTTTCTGCTGTCTGATTAGAAGAATCCAAAGTAGGATTAAACTCCGTTATATCTAAAGACTTAAATTCAGGATTTACAAACACAAAATCAAAAACAAATCTTGCCTCTTCAAGTGTCAACCCATTGACAACCGGAGTACCTGTGCCTTTTACCAAACTTGAATCAATCGAGTCCACATCAAAAGAACACATCAAACTATTACAATGATTGAGATATTCTTTTGCCTGTTTCATTACAGCCTCAATACCAATTTCTTTAATAGTATCAGGTGCAAAATATTTCACATTGAGTTTGTTAAACAATGCTTCTTCTTGCGATTCAAAATCTCTCAATCCTATTATTACCAAATTTCTTGGCAACAATTTAGGGTGGCTACCTAGTTGTCCAATATTTTTAAACCTGTCCCACCATGCTTTCAACTCTACCTCAACAGCATTCTTGACATTCTCAATGTTATCTGTTGCCATTAGTGCAGCCAAAGGCATTCCGTGCATATTTCCCGATGGAGTAGTGTAAGGAGAATGCATATCAGCATGTGCATCTACCCAAATCAGTCCCGAATTTTCAACCCCGTATATATCTGCAAAGCATGAGAAAGTTGCAATTGCATTACTGTGATCCCCAAGTACGTTGACACAAAATCTTCCTTCACGCATCTCTGAGTTCACAGTATGATAAGTCGCTACTAAATTATGATATACTTGTTCGATGTGTTTGGCATTGAAAAACGTTTTCCCTTCATTTAATTTGTTCTGAATTGGAGTAAATACATATTTTGCAAAAGGGTATATCTTCTGTTCATTGAAAAGATTAATCAACTCAACAACCCCTTGTGCGTTACCCAGCTTACCTGCTGCAATTTCAGAAGGACAAGCGATGATGCTGATTTTTTCTTGTTGTATCATACTCATGTATTATGAACGTGCGCAAAGGTAGATAAAAACCCATTCTTGATGAAATGGCTAATTGTTTACAAGTTGTTAAGTCAATCCCATGCACTGAAAATAGTTTTGCATCTTTAAATCAATCAACATGAAATTCTTTTTAGACACTGCAAACCTTGAACAAATCAAAGAAGCAAATGCACTCGGAATCCTTGACGGGGTTACAACCAATCCTTCACTGATGGCTAAAGAAGGTATAAAAGGAAATGCAAATGTTAAAAAACATTATAAAACAATTTGTGAAATTGTGGACGGAGACATTAGTGCAGAAGTGATTGCTACTGATTTTGATGGAATGATAAAAGAGGGTTTGGAGTTGGCAAAAATCCACAAGAACATAGTTGTTAAAATTCCAATGATTAAAGATGGTGTTAAGGCTATTAGTTATTTAACAAAAAAAGGTATTCGCACAAATTGTACACTTGTTTTCAGCGCAGGTCAAGCTATTTTAGCTGCCAAAGCAGGAGCAACTTATGTTTCACCTTTTATAGGAAGATTAGATGATATTAGTTTTGACGGCATGGAGCTAATACAGCAAATTGCACATATCTATGCAGTCCAAAGATTTGAAACCCAAATATTGGCTGCATCTATTCGCAATCCATTACATATTATTAAATCTGCAGAAGCCGGAGCAAATGTTGTTACTTGTCCGTTAAGTTCAATATTAGGATTACTTAATCACCCTTTAACAGACAGTGGCTTAGCCAAATTTTTAGAAGACCATAAAAAGGTAAACAAGTAGTTTATGTTCTACAAGGCTACTCACGTACTTGGTATGTCTTGTTTGTTGGGCGTAATCTTTTCTTGTAACAACAATTGCAAATACATTGAGACTGTTGAGATTCAGCAAGAAATGAAAGAATGGGCAGAATTTCTGCCGGGCTCATATTGGATTTATCAGGATTCTATTTCCGGTCAATTTGATACTGTGTCAATTTATGCACATAAATATTACATTAAAGAAACAATACCGGAAAAAAGCAAGTGTCCTACACGCAAACAAAGAGAGCTGAGATTAAATTACCCCGAAGACTCAATTTCAAACCCTAAGAATTATGAATTCTATGGGATTTATGAAGACAAAAACCCTGACGCTCTAACAGGGGAAATGACTTTCAGAAAAAAAGCCGAACGTACTTTATCTTCAACCTATTTATTATTTCCTATTCAGGTTGGAAATTCAAAAAAATACGGTTCGCGTTCTCTTTTTACCATTGAGAGCATTATTCCCTCAATGTTAATGGCTGACACCACATTTGACAGTGTTGTTTGCACACATGACAATTTTTGTTTTCCAGCAAACGGTGAAGCAAGATTCTACCATGTCAAAAATATAGGTGTAATAAAAAAAGTGTTTTATATGCAAGGCTCCTCTATTCCTTCCGCAATTTGGAACCTCAAAGAATGGACTGTAATCCAAAAAGAGTAACCTTTGAATTTATAGTTGTCTTTTAAAAACAATTTGCCCGTCAATAAAAGTCATCCAAGATGAATTTTTATGAAATTCTTTGAAATTTGCCAAGGGGTAATTTAATATTACAAACGTAGCAGTTTTACCAACTTCCAATGTTCCTGATTCCTTCTCGGTAAAACAACCATAGGCAGCCCAAGCAGTCATTGCAAGCATAGTTTTTTCTAATGAGATTGATTCTTTAGGCATAAAACCCTCCGCAGGTTCGTTATCCGAATTTTTGCGTGCAGTAGCAGCAAATATTGTTAAAAATGGATCATAATTTTCTATCGGAAAATCTGTACCAAAAAGAATCATACCGCGTGTATCAAGTAAAGATTTGTATAAATACGCCTCAGATAACATTCGCTGTCTGCCAAGTCTAATTTCTGCCCATCGCTGATCAGACGTAGCATGGGTTGGCTGAACCGAAGGAATCAATCCTGAAGAACGAAAATACTTTACATCACCCGGATGAACAACTTGTGCATGCTCTATGCGCCATCTATGGTCTTGAACTCCGCGCATGAGCGAATCTACCAATTGAAGTACTACCCTATTTGCAGAATCTCCTATGCAATGCGTATTCATTTGATAATTTAATTGTTTGGCAATCTCAAAATTTGACAATAATTCTTCATAAGAACTTACCATCAAACCATGATTATGTATATCGTCTGAATACGGTTCTATCAAACAAGCGCCCCTTGAACCAAGTGCACCATCAGCAATCATTTTAAAACTTCTAATGGTTAGACGACCATTGACATAATGCCCATGTTGCTTCGCAAACTCAATATTACCCTGTGTGGGAAAAAGCATTGCATAAATGTTTATTTTGAGTTTCTTTTGATTTGCAAGTTCAATAAAAAAATCACGCGCTTCATCATCAAGTCCGGCATCGTGAATGGTAGTTATCCCATGTGCCAGTAATAACTCTTGGACTTCATAAAATTTTTTTGCCAGTAGTGCTTTGTTGGGCTTAGGTAACTTCTTATTAACTTCATCCACAGCATTATCCAACAATATCCCTGTCAACTTTCCCTTCTTTTTTAGATACACGCCTCCTTTGATTTTTGAGTGATGGGTTATCCCAAGATAATCCATCATTGCTTTGTTAATCAACATTGCATGTCCATCAATTCGAGTCAACGCCACCGGAGTAGTAGGATACGATTCATTGAGCCTGTCATTATCAGGAAACTCTGTCTCCCCCCACAGTGTATGATCCCATCCACGTCCAATAATAATATCTCTTTGAGCTTTGGTTTGGTATTTTTCCAGTCGGGCAATTAATTCATAATATGATAGAGTTCCTCGCAAATCAACTGTCATTTCTTGTCTTGCTAAACTTAATAAATGAGCGTGACAGTCATGCAACCCGGGATAAATTTCTCTTTGCTTAGCATCTATAACTTGAGATGACGTATACTTTTTGAGTATATTAATGTTAGATCCAATGGCAACGATGCGTCCATTTTTAATTGCGAGGGCATCTACTGTATCTAAACTTTGATTCATTACATGAATATTTCCATTGTGAATGATCATATCTACCGGTTCTTTCTTTGCACAAGAAAGAAGCATAAACATTGCAAATATGTACAGTAGAAACTTCATCCTATTCAAAGTTCATTACGGCAAATAAATATGATTATATTTAATATTTCAAGGCTTGTAATTTTTTCGTCTAAAAAAACATTTATTCAACCTGCTAAATGCGTTTAGAAGTTTAATCACTAAAACATAACTTTGCACCCCTAAAATATTTCACAATGAAGACCTCATTCTTTAAATGGACTCTCCCATTATCACTGGTACTCATTACTACCACTATTTCTGTTGAATCATGTAAAGATAAGAAAATCAATATATTTTCATTAGACGATGATATTGAGTTAGGTAAACAAGTCTCAGAAGAAATAGCTGCCAGTCCACAAGATTACCCGTTATTAGATCCTAATAAATATTCTGACGCTTATGCTCATTTACAGAGAATTACCGATAATATTCTGAACAGCGGCAAAGTTCAATATAAAGACAAATTTGTTTGGGAAACCCATATTATCAATGACGACAGTACTCTTAATGCATTCTGCACTCCTGGCGGATATATTTATGTTTATACCGGATTAATCAAATACCTTGAGTCAGAGGATGAATTAGCAGGTGTAATGGGACATGAAATTGCCCATGCAGACAGAAGACATTCGACCACTGCTATGACCCGACAATATGGACTTCAATTATTGTTGGATATTGTATTTGGTCAAGACAAAGGCGCATTAGCTCGTGTTGCCGTTGGACTTAAAGAACTTGCCTATGGCAGAGATGCAGAGAGAGAAGCTGACAAATATTCTGTTATCTACCTCTATCCTACCGACTATGACGCTCTTGGTGCAGCACGTTTTTTTGAAAAACTGTTAGCCAATGGCAATTCCAGCGGACCACAATTTTTGAGTACACATCCCAACCCTGAGAATCGAGTAGAGGCTATTACAAAAGAGTGGGAAAGCATGGGCAGCAAAGAGGGACAAAGGTTTGTTGAACGTTATCAACAGTTCAAAAACTCATTACCATAATTTTTTTATTTCATTACTTAGTTTAACCCTTGATTTCATTACAAGATATAGGCTTCCATTTTGGAGGCAGGTATTTATACAAAGATGTAAATTGGCAAATATTTGAAGGACAGCGCATAGGTTTAGTCGGATTGAATGGAGCCGGCAAATCTACACTGCTGCGAATCATTGCCGGAGACTATACCCCATCAGAGGGAATTTTAAATAAAAGCAATGATTGCACTATTGGTTTTCTAAACCAAGATTTGCTTTCTTTAGAATATTCTCTATCAATTTACGAAGTTGCATTAGAGGCTTTTTCAGATGTTATTAAATTAGAAGAAGAACTACATGCACTCTACACAAAATTAGAAACCGATTCCAGCGAAGAAATCCTTACAAGGTTAGGGGATGTTCAACATAGATTTGAAAGCCTTAACGGATACAACATTAAACATAAAACAGAAGAAGTTTTAGAAGGTTTGGGATTTGCCACTAAAGATTTACAAAGACCTTTTAGTGAGTTTTCAGGAGGATGGAGAATGAGAGTATTGCTTGCTAAAATTCTACTGCGCCAACCCAGACTTTTGTTACTGGATGAGCCTACAAACCACTTGGATTTGCCTTCCATCATGTGGTTAGAAGAATATTTACAGAACTATAAAGGTGCGGTAATTGTTGTATCACACGACCGTTATTTCCTTGACAGAATGGTTAATCACATTGCAGAAATCTCTTATGGTAAATTCTATTTATACCCGGGTAATTATTCTTTCTATCTTTCATCCAAAGAAGAACGTGAAGACTTGCAACAAAGGCAATTTGAGAACCAACAACAATTTATTAAACAGCAAGAACGATTTATAGAAAGGTTCAAAGCCAAAGCATCAAAAGCTACTCAGGCTCAAAGCAGAATGAAATTGCTTGACAAATTAGAACGCATTGAAGCAATTGAAAATCCTGAGTCTAAAATCAATCTCGACTTTAAGGTTAAACAACATTCAGGAAAAGTATTAAAAAGATTCCATAACCTTTCCAAGTCTTATGGAGACAACATAATCCTCCAGAATGCCGAAGGGGCTATTAACCGAGGTGATAAAATTGCTTTGATAGGAGCGAATGGGAAAGGTAAAACTACGCTCTTACGAATCTTAGCAGGCGAAGAATCATATTCAGGGCAAGTTGAAACCGGACATAATGTTATCAAATCATTTTATGCGCAGCATCAATTGGAAGCACTGAATGTAAACAATGCTATATTACAAGAATTAGACAGTATGGGAACTGCAAAAACTGAAATGGAACTCCGAACTGTTTTAGGTTGTTTCCTATTTACCGGTGATGATGTTTTCAAAAAAATCAAAATCCTTTCAGGTGGAGAAAAAGCACGTGTGGCTTTATCCAAGTGTCTGATACAAGAAGCAAATTTCCTTCTACTGGACGAGCCGACCAACCACTTAGATATGCAATCAACCGATATATTGGTGCAGGCTTTGAATAACTATACAGGAACCGCTATTTTTGTTTCTCACGACAGGCATTTTATTACTCGGGTTGCAAATAAAATTTGGTGGATTGAAGATCACCAACTCAAAGAGTACTTAGGGTCTTATGCTGAATACAAATACTGGGAAGAGAATATTCGTGAGAAATCAAATACTCAAAACACAACAAAGACCGAAAACATTTCAAAGCCAAAAGAAAACATCAATACGGACAATACGGCAAAAGATTTGCTCAATGAAAAGAAAAAGTTAGAAAAAAAACTGGCTGAATTCGAATCAGAATTAGAAAGATTGAAATCAGAAAAAGCAAATATTGAAAAATGGCTTAGCACACCCGAGAACCTTATTCATGAAGGTGAAATGCTTGAAAAGTCAAATTACTATAAGAAATTAGAAGTAGAAATAAGCCAAGCTGCTCAGGAATATGAGAAGGTTTTTGAGACGTTACTAACATTTGAGTAATTTTGAAACAATGAATAGGAAAAATCTATACCTATTATTAGTGCCGTTTTTAATATTAAAATTGGCAAACACTCAGGCTGCAAAAGTTCCGTTGGAATACAAGAACAAAGTGTATGAAGAAGCCATTCAAACCGTGATTCTTCAACAAACAAATTCAGAAGAACGCATCCCGATTGTTAAACTCTCCTCACCTATGGGTGCGCTTACTCTTAGATTTGACGATTTAAGAAGTGATAATGACTTTTATCAATACAAATTCATTCATTGCAGCGCTAACTGGGAGCCTTCTGACATCCATTATTTCGATTACATTAATGGAAATCAATTTGGCAATATAGAATCCTTTTCGTTTTCTCAAAACACTTATATCAACTATATTCACTATTCTCTAACATTTCCAACACAAGAAATGCTCCCTAAAGTATCCGGTAATTATCTGCTGGTAGTGTTTAGAAATTATGATGAAAATGACATTATTCTTACACAACGATTCTTGGTATTGGATGAAATTTTCACAATCGATGCCAAAGTAGAACGTTCAAGTGATGTAGAGAATCGTCTTAAAAAACAACAAATCAATTTTACTGTTTCTTTTGACAACTATGAAATACCCAATCCTATGATTGATGTCAATGCGGTGATTTTGCAAAACACAAATTGGACTACTGCAATTTATGGATTGAAACCCAGATTTGTTAATGCCGGCAAATTGGACTACAATTATACTTCTGAAAATAATTTCTGGGGTGGCAATGAATTTCGCTATTTTGATATTCGCAGTATGCGCACCATGAGCCCGAGTGTCAGTCGTAAGTTTTTTGATGAATACAATAGACCTGTCGCACAACTCTTTAAAGAGAAAACACGAATTGCGACACCATATCTGCAATATATAGATTACAATGGAAAAGTTGTTTTAGATAATAAAGATGCAGGGACACGCGACCCTAATATTAGTTCTGATTACGTAAAAGTTGAGTTTTACTACATTAATCCAAGTGGCAAGCTTGATGAACCTATTTATATCTTTGGAGAATTAACCAATTGGGAAATGAAAGATGATTTCAAGATGGTTTATGATGAAGTACGTAACTTGTATTATTGCGAAGCAATGCTCAAACAAGGTTATTATTCCTATTGGTTTGTAACCCCGTCCAAAGAAAATAATAAATCAATCAATTTATCACTCACCGAGAATAATTTCTATCAAACCGAGAATGACTATAACATTCTTATTTACCATAAGAATCAGTTTTTAAGATATGACGAATTGATTGGCTATACCCGTTTGTCATCTGCCGGTGACCAGAAATAATTTGTTAAACCTTTAGTAAATTATTTATTATTCATACGTAACTTGGGGCGGAAATGATACCTTCGCACCAAATATTACACTATGAGTCATTACCCAGGCAAAGAAGCAAAGCGTGTAACCACCCACACCTTGCAAGAAATGAAGATGGCAGGCGAACCCATTTCTATGCTGACTGCTTATGATTATTCACTTGCTCGCATTGTTGACGAAGCAGGAATTGATGTAATTCTTGTAGGTGACTCTGCCTCTAATGTTATGGCGGGACACGAAACCACACTGCCCATTACTTTAGATCAAATGATTTACCATGCATCATCCGTTATTCGTGCGGTTAAACGCGCATTAGTGGTTGTGGATTTGCCTTTTGGTTCATATCAAGGTAATTCAAAAGAAGCATTAAATAGTGCTATCAGAATTATGAAAGAGTCTGGTGGACATGCAGTGAAAATAGAAGGAGGTGAAGAAATTACAGAGTCAATTAAACGTATTCTTACCGCAGGGATTCCTGTTATGGGACACTTAGGGCTGACACCTCAATCTATATACAAATTCGGTACATACGCTGTACGTGCAAAAGAAGAGGCGGAAGCAGCAAAACTCATGAGTGATGCAAAAGCATTGCAGGATGCTGGTTGCTTTGCCATTGTGTTAGAAAAAATACCTAATAAATTAGCAATCAAAGTAGCAAAATCCATTGAGATTCCTGTAATCGGGATTGGAGCAGGTGGTGGAATTGATGGACAAGTATTGGTACTCCATGATATGTTAGGAATAAACAAAGAATTCAGCCCTCGATTTCTGAGACGATATCTCAATCTGTTCGATACCATTACCGAGGCTATTCAACACTATATAAAAGACGTAAAAACCAAAGATTTCCCTAATAACAAAGAACAGTATTAAACTATTCTTACTCTCCTATTATCATCTCTGCTATATCCATAATCTAACAGATTGTAAGTGTTATAAAATGTTTGAATGACCAAAGTTCACTCTGTTTGCACAAACATTTTCATAATTGTGATGATAGGACATGTCCGAATATGTTCATTTTCTATCTTTGTGTTTGCAAATAAGCGATCTTAACCAATATTATTCACTCCATTTAACGCAAAAAATTATGAAACACAATCTAAAATCAATGTTGAACTTCTACTCTTTAAAACTGAACTACTTATTTTTCGTTTGCGGCTTCATCGCTCTGTGTTTGACTTCGTGTAGCAAAGAAGACTCTGTAGATGTCAATCAAGACAAAATCTGGACGGAATACAATGTATATTACAACCAGAATGATGACAAAACCCATGTTATTGCACGTTTCAGATTTGGCAATCCTACAGGAACATTATTAGAACTGGTGGACAGTACGGGGGCAAACGTTACTTTCAACGGACAAAAAATGCCTTATTCTCTAATCTGGAATGCACATCACTTAGAATTTGCCGGAAACATTACCACCGGTACTTTTGTTTATACAAACACAGATGGAAAAGTATTCACAAATACTATACCTACCGGAATTGATTCTATTGAATTCCCAAATGATTTTGACACCATTGTAAAATCCAAAGCAGAAACGTTTTCATGGGTTGGTTCGGCACTTTCTGCAAACCAAAGTGTAGGTATGTATATAGGAACTTATGCATGGGATAAAAGTGCGTTGTTTTACACAAATGCCACCGGTACTAGCACACTTGTAATGGGTGTACAAGCAAAAACAAATTTGCCTATCGGACCCGGTAATGTATATTTACAAAGACAAGTTGAAAACAAAACAATTGCAGGAACGTCAAAAGGCGGTGTTATTAGTTACACCTATCGACCTTTTGATAAGACAATTGAAATCACTGAATAAGTAGTAATATTTGCATTACGACTTGTACTTGAGTCCAATTTCACTACAATAAAATATTTCAAAACCTAATTGCATTTATAATCTCTTCGGCTCTAACGGGAACACCTTGGAAATGTCCTCCGGCTTTCCCGTGATAATAAACTCCTCTCATAGCTGCATCTAATGGAGTATATCCTTGTGCAAGAAAAGAACCAATCATTCCGCTTAACAAATCGCCCGAGCCCGCTGTTGCCAATGAAACACTGCCTGTAGTATTAAAAAGAACACGCCCATCAGGTACTGCAATGGCAGTATATGTTCCTTTAAGTATTACAATACTTTCTGTGGTTGCTGCTAAATCACGAAGTTTTTCCAATCTTTCTGATTCTGAACCCCATTCTCCTACAAGCCTCTTAAACTCCCCTGGATGAGGAGTTATGATACTCCCTAAAGGAATATTTTTAACTCCTTTATGCAATGCCAATAAATTCAAGGCATCCGCATCAATCACAAATGGTGTCTTAGCTGTCCTTAATAATTCAACCAAAAACTCATAAGTACGCTTCTCCTGCCCAATGCCCATTCCAATTGTTATTGCATTGTATTTAGTTATTTCCGGAAGACTCCCTTCTAAATAATACATTCCGCAATCGAGCACCATTGCTTCCATCAAATGACTATGTACACTTTGTGCTCCTTGTTCAGGCACAAGACATGTTACAAGCCCAACCCCACATTTAAATGCTGCTTTTGCGCTAATAACCGGTGCGCCATACATCCCTTTGCTTCCACCTACAACCAATAAATGCCCAAATGAGTTTTTAAAGGCAAATCGGTTTCTTGGATATATTTTCACATCTTCTTCGCTTATAACAAATTGATTGGTTGACTGTTGAAGTATAAAGCTTTTGTGAAGACCTATTTCAACTAATTCAAAGTCAATTTGATTCATTGGGTTGAATAATGAAGGACGTGGAATCTCCAAGACAAGAGTTTTGTTTGCATGAACAAAAGCGTCATATGGAGTTTCATTCTCTGAAAGCAATCCGGAGGGTACATCAATGCTATAAATTTCTGCTTTACTTTGATTAATCATCTGAATAAGCGTTAGGTAGTCTCCGGTTAACACCTTCTTTAACCCATTGCCAAATATTGCATCAGCTAAAATTTCATCTGCTTCAAGTTTGAGTTTCATTGGTGAATGAATGACAGAAATATTCACCTCCGTTTTTTGTTGCAAACGAATCAGATTAATAGAGAAATCTTCAGAATGTTTATTTCCAAAATCAACAATAGTTACCCTACAATGAACCATGCTGTGCCACAATTTGCGAGCCAACACAAGCCCATCACCTCCATTGTTGCCTGTTCCACAAATGACATGAATCTTCTTATTTTCTAAATATAAAAAATGGGATAAAAGTCTATCAACCGCTCTCTCCATCAAATCAACCGAAGCAATAGGCTCGTGCTCAATAGTATAGATATCTATTGCTTTGATTTGTTCAGAATTTAGAATGGGAATCATCGCTTGTTGGTTATTTCCAACACAAATTTACTTTGAAAAAAGGACTCAGGAAAACTTTTATAAAGATCGTGCAATTTTACTTTTAACCCTGAAACACCTTCATATTCCTTAATCTCATCGGACAAATCACCTCCTTTGAGCAACAAATATGTACCGTCTTTTAGTAATAAATGATGTGTCAACTTATGGAAATCAATCAATCGCATTACAGCACGCCCTGTAACAATTTCAAATTTTTGTTGCAGCGTTTCAACTCTGGCATTAATGCAAGTAACATTCGGCAAATCCAGCTTCTTAACCATATCGGAAGTTGCCCTGATTTTTTTTTGGATACTATCAGCCAACACAAAATTTGTTTTAGGGTAAATAATTGCCAATGGAATACCGGGCAAGCCTCCTCCCGTACCAACATCCAGCACATCAAAACCGGGTTTAATTTTCTCCAACACATGAACTCCCAATGAATGAAGGATATGTCGTTCTATTATATGTTCTGTGTCTTTTCGCGAAATGAGGTTGATTTTTTGGTTCCACTCAAGTAATAATTCAGTAAAAGCATGTAAGCGATTCAATTGATCATTACTCAGTGCAATATATTTTTCAAGCAAGTTCATGTAGTTTACCATTTAGGTTTCTTACTGAATAAATATACCAAGCCTCCAAAGATTGTATAAAACAAAAAAGCAATGTCTAACAAGGGCATTAAGTAAGCCAGCATATTATGTCCCAATTTTTTGAACGAAAGAGCAACAATAGGAGCTTGTAAGATCCACCTTCCAAGTATTATGGCAATTGGAATCCAAAGTTGAGAAGAGAAAAAACAAAGTCCAAGTACAGCAATCCAAAAAAAGAAATGTGAACCTGAGAACGAAGTGAGTTTGCGCTTTATGTCAGAATGGTAAAACCTTCCCACAAAGAGATGACGTTTCTTTTGAATATACCATTGTTTAAATGTGAGCTTAGGTTCGCTCAACATCCTAGATTCAGGCGATAACACAACCGCAACATTTGTTGACGTTGCTGCATCTCTTACAAACAAATCATCATCACCGGATGGAATATGGTGATGGCTTGCAAAGCCTTTGTGTTTGAAAAACAATTCGCGTTTATAGCTCAGATTCCTACCAACACCCATATAAGGTATTCCCTTTAATGCAAAAGACAAATAAAGCATGGCTGTTAGCGAAGTCTCAGCCCTAATTAATAAATTCAAAAGTCCTGCTTTATAGCGATAAGGAGAATACCCTAATACAATTTCAATTTTGGGATCGTTATAAGGCGATACCATTTTAGCAATCCAATGCTTACTCGTAGGTCTGCAATCACCATCTGTTAATAAGAGTATTTCATTTTTAGCTGCTTTAATACCCATCGTCAAAGGAAATTTCTTTCCTGCAATACGCTTTATATCTTCCTTAATTTCTACAACTCTCAAATGAGAATATTGCTCAGTGAAAAAGGCTAAAATTTCTTCTGTCCCATCCCAAGATGCATCATTCACAACAATTACTTCAAAATTTGGGTAATCTTGTTCCAATATGGCAGGAAGATTTATCTTAAGATTCTCTTTTTCATTCTTTACACAAATAATCAAAGACACCGCCTGTGAATTATGCATATTTCTTTTTGAAGATTGAAATTGAGTAAACTTCAGAAAATAAAGATAGTGTAAGGCTATTTGCCAACATGCAAAAAACAGTGCAAGTGATAAAAATATCAACTCAATCAGGTTGATATGATGACCAAAAACAGCAATGGTAAATTGAGTCGAAGTTATCATCTAAATCCTATACCTGTTCTTTGTTTAGGTTTATTATCAAGCGAGAACTCCGCTAAATCTTCCATTACTAATTGATGCAAAGTTTTTTCTGTTCTTTTGTTTTTAGGCATTTCTGCAAGACGCAAATGTTGATTACGGATAGCTTCTTCAATAATTTTTCTGACCTCTCTACCATTTCCGAAATACTTATCTTTGGTTTTATATACAAATGCAATATAATCCTTCAAATGTTTAGCAGCAGCTTCATTCGGCACTATATTATGTTCGGCAAGTTGATTTTCAGCAATTTCATATAACTCATCCGGTTTGAAATCTTCAAACATAAATACTCTGTCAAACCTTGATTTCAATCCTGGATTGGCTTCAAGAAATCTTTCCATGTTTTGTGTATAGCCGGCAGCAATAACAATAAATTGACCACGTTGGTCTTCCATGCGTTTGAGCAAGGTCTCAATCGCTTCTTTACCGTAATCCGAGGCCCCTCCTTCTGTCAAGGAATATGCTTCATCAATGAACAGCACACCTCCCATGGATTTATCTATTACTTCAGTTGTTTTTATTGCAGTCTGTCCTATGTAACCTCCTACCAAACTCTGTCTATCACATTCAACTAAATGTCCCCTTTCAAGAATACCAAGCGCCTTGTATATCTGTGCTAATATTCGTGCCACCGTAGTTTTACCTGTACCAGGATTACCGAGAAATACTGAATGTAATGAGAATGTTTCTCGGATATTTTTTCCTGACTCTTTGTAGAAACGCACTAATTTAACAAGCTCCTCAATACTCTTTTTCACCTCTTCCAATCCCATCATTGATTTTAACTTCGTTAAACTTTCTTTCAATAAATCTTCATCTATGGGAATATCTGCCGAAATGCCCTTTTGCACCTGAAATGCTTTTTCCACATCTTCCAATTCAATCATTGACAAATTTTCCTTGGTTAACTTATCCGGCTTGTCGGTTTTCATTATCCTTAACCCAAGATTCATTTTAAACTCATCTACTAAATAGTTTACCAATCTTGCATTGCCAAAGAATTTATCTCTCTTTCTGTATTCTTCAACCAAATATTTGTAAAGATCTTCTTTTGCTTTGACACTTAGCTCAACCCCCCTATTTGCACAAGCATATTCTGCAATTTGAATCAACTCTTGAGGCACATAATCAGGGAAGTCATAAATCATATTAAACCTTGATTTTAACCCCGGATTCGAAGTCAAGAATATATCCATTTCTGCCGGATAGCCTGCAACAATAATAGCTATATCACTGCTATCACTTAACTCTTTAAGCAAAATCTCAATAGCTTCTTTACCGAAATCCTTACTATCGTCATCTTTGCGTGCTAAAGAATATGCTTCATCTATGAACAAAATTCCATCTTTAGCTTTTTTAATTGCCTCCTTAGTCTTAGGAGCAGTTTGTCCAATAAATTCAGCCACTAAATCACCTCTATCCACTTCATGCACATGTCCTTTTTTCAACAACCCTAACTCTTTGTAAATTTTGCCTAACATTCTGGCAACCGTGGTTTTTCCTGTACCCGGATTTCCTTTAAATACAGCATGAAGGTTGATTTTTTCTTCGTCTTTAAATCCCTTCTCATGTCTTAGAGAAATAAACCTTAAGTAATTACTGTATTCTCTGATTTTAGTCTTGATGCTATCCAACCCAATCAACCCATCCATTTCCTTCATAATCTCTTCGAGACTCTGAGGGGCACCGTTTACTTTTGGCGCACTTTCCTTTTTTTCTTCATTTTCTTCAATTATAAACCCTGTTTGCTGAAATGGTACAAAGTCGTCAGGTGACGCTTCTATATAATCATCTCCAACTTCAAAGGGAATTGAGGCTACTAATTCATCCATAAAGACAATTTCCGCATAGTACCTACCTCGTCCCCAAGTGCCCAACAAATCAGAGCCCCAGCCTACTGTTGCACTAATTACTTCATCATCCGGTTTTACAAATAAAATTTTGGTAACAGTACCCTTTGTATATCCCGTGTTTGTTCTAAAATTAAAGGTTAATTCACACGCCCAATCAGAAGATTTTCTAACTAAATTATCTGCATTAAACTCAACCCAGATATATCGTGTAGAAAGCGCATTAAACACTACATAATACTTTCGGTCAGTGTTCTTCATGTTGGCATCCGGTCCTTCATATAATTTAACAGATGTTACATTGAAGTAAGGATTCAATCCATCTTTAACCACTCCCTGTTTTTCAATAAAAAAAGATTTAGTACCAATTAACACCCCATCAGACCAAACTTCCCATCTATAATTTCCGGATTTCCAATATGTGCCCGGTGTTTTCACCCCCCAGCCTTCTCTAACATACACAACAGGGTCGCGTTTGTCAACTGTTCTATCACAATTCAAATCACAGACTTCATTATCATTAGCATCCAAACATTTCAACTGGAGTTTAATGCTCCAGTCATCTACATCAAACTTTTTATTGAAAAACGAAAACTCGCAGTATATATAAGATGCTTCTTGTTCATCAAAAACAGAACGGTATTTCTTGGTATTATTTGCCAACCATTCGGTTGAACCATAAGTTTTAATATCTCTAAACTTAAAATCTACTTGCTTATCCATAGCGTTATGAGAGTTCAATATTACTATGAAATCAGAAATTAAAGAAACTTTAAAAGACGATTTTTTTAAAAGAAAATAATTCTATATTTGCAGCCCTCAAAGAGAAACGGGGAGGCGTTTTTTGGAGTTTGGTGAGGTGGGTGAGTGGCTTAAACCAACAGTTTGCTAAACTGTCGAACGGGAAACCGTTCCGGGGGTTCGAATCCCCCCCTCACCGCGGTAGAGTTCTTTTCAATAAAACATTCGGGGTATAGCGTAGTCCGGTTATCGCGCCTGCTTTGGGAGCAGGAGGTCGCAGGTTCGAATCCTGCTACCCCGACTTTTTATCCTCTGTAAATCCTTATTCTTTATTCTTAATTTCTCGTTCGGACTTTTAGCGCGTCCCGTGGAAAACGGGAAGGTCGCAGGTTCGAATCCTGCTACCACGACTTTTTCTTTTCATAGATTCAATTATGAAATAAATAAATGATTATTGCTCATTGAAAATCTCCACCACCCCAAACTGCAATCAAAATAAATAGCGTGCTTCTACCCTACCAACATGTACAGTCGGTGCAGTTTCATTCTTACGTCCTTCATACTGAAGGGTTATTTGAATATTTTTACCAATTCTACCTCCTACTAAGCATTGCCAGCTAAAGTTTTTGCCGTTTTGCAACCCTTGCAACATATCATAAGCAACCGGACTGGAACTCAATCCGTTGTAGTGAATTTGAACAAAACTGAACTTCCCATCAATTGTAGTCAGGTTTTTAAGAAAGGTTCTAAACTCTGCACCATATTCATTCCATTGTGCTTTTTCTCCACCCAATGTTAAATCGTTTGTTGCAGTATAATATTTATAAAATCCTCCTATCCTAAAAGATTTACCCGGCTGCCAAAAGATTTCGGGTTTTGTTTCAACATAGTTAAATAGGTAATTTCTTCCAATCGAATAATCACTTGAATAACCTCGTTCTCCTATCTCCCCCGTTGTAATTAATGACCAATCAGCTGTAAAATTGATACGCATATTAAGATTGTGTTTTGCTATGTTTCTTGAATCAAATCCTTGCACAAGAAATTGTTTGACTTTATTCTTTTGATAATTATAATCCAAACCAAACTTGGGGTTCGCACGGTTAAAGAACAACGTTCCTCGCATTGAAGAACTCAAACTAATCAATGCAGTATCTGCAATACTCATATCAATTGGATTGAGGAGAGTGAGTAGTCTATTATCCATTAATTTTCTATCAGCCCTATATGTTCCAAGCGCACTAAATCTTGAAATTGTCTTTTTGAGTCGGTTCCCGCTTTGCCATTGTAGGGGTGGAGTAATACGTAGGGTTTGATTAAATTCATTGGTATTGGAACGAATATACTCGCCTGTAGGTACAAGGACTTTGATAAAATTTGCTTGATCTTGAAATATCGCTGTTTCAAATTCATTTATTTCTTGAATCCCATTCTTATTGTAGTCATTCCAGACGTATGTTCCAAGCCCTTGACGAACTTCAACATATACGAACTCTCTCTTTTGCTCTTGTCCTGTTCCGATTTGATAATATGTGTTTGAAACAATGCTTTTGTGAAAGAGTCCAAACTGATATTCAATTCGTGAAAGTAATGTCCTATCAGGCAGATTACCTGTATGCACTGTGTCCAAATGTTCAATTGCGCGATAGGATAAGGTAAAATTCAAATTGTCTTTCCATTTTTTGCCTTCTTTTTCAATGCTTACACTCACATTATTTGAAGCAACAGACGGTTCTAGATTTTCACTTTTGGGGAGAAAATCTTTTCTTCGGTTGAAATTTATTTTACCGTTGAAAACACTATTTACATTGTGTTGCAACGTAACACCTGACTGAAAATAACGAAAACTTGTCATCGCCAATGCTGAGCTTGTGTCATCTTTGAACCGACTTTCTTCTGTTTCATATTCTGCGCTCAGAATTGTGCTACGCCCTATTTCCTTAGACAACGAACCTCTGGAATCAAATGCAATATTAGAAACAGAAAAAGGATTGTTCACAAGGTTCAGTTTCTGCGTAACAGTCTGCACAAAGGAAGTGCTTTGATTTATTTTAAAACCTCTATGTTGCCCCATAAAGTTGTAGCCTAACTGCTTACCTTCAAATGTTCCCATACGTTGATACATAGACGTATGATAGGCTACTGCAATTTTATCTCCAACACCTGCTTTTCCATTAAAATTAAAAACTCGTTCTTCCTGAGGAGTCCTGATAGAACTTGGGTTGGCATATTGTCTGCTCCACGAACGCTCAAACTCAACATCACGATATCTTTCAATAAAATTAAAGTTTTTATCAGCCCATTCAACTCCTAACCTGTTTTGCCAATACAAGGTATGTTTTGCGTTTAATCTAATACTATCATTTCTTTCTATTCTAATATTTCCTGCATATCCTGCATTGCTCGAGTTACCTAAACTTGAAAATGTATTTTGATCATTGTTGCTTGCAGACATTTCAACCGAAATGACTGTGTTACTGTCCGGTTGATAATCCACTCCGGCTGAAAACATTTGCATTCGTTGAGGTGCCACAAGTTGCACAACAGGTTCATAGTTCCCTTGAGGAATCCCTCCAATAGGCGCAACCCACTCAAACACCCTGCCGTTGGCAAGACTTACTGTTTGCCTATAATTTCCTATGCCTGGTTCTGTACGTGAAAAAGTTACTTGATAAAATATTGAATCACTTGCAGGGTCATCTGTATAGCGGTATATACTTGTACCAAGCGTATCAATCAATCGATACATAATTTTATCCGGCTGAAAGGTTCGGTATTTTCTAACATTAGGAATGTTCATCAGCGAACTGTTATTACCTGCTTCAGTAAGCACATCTTCTGCGCTGCGATTACTTGAAGAATCAAACAAATCCAATGATTGTTGGTACGGTTGACGTTTATTATCTTGTTCTGAAAAATAATTAGCTCTAAATGTAACTTTGTTTTTTTGAAAAATGTCAGAACCATGCAAAATTGAGCGACCGTAATTTCTATCCGCGTACTGAAATTCTACAACTATCCTACTATATTGAGTTATCAAGGTGCGAGGCATGAATGTTAACTCCCCTGAGTTGTAATCAATGACATAGTCGTTCTGCTGCCCACGTTGCATTTGTTTACCATCAACATACACAGATTCAGTTCCTGAGATAATTATGATGAACAGTTCATTGTTTATGCCTGAAAGTCTGTACGGACCTTGATTTCCTTCTTGTCCTTGAATTTCATTTCTGGCATACCGTCCACGAGAAATAGCAAATTCTGCAACTGTATAATTGCGACCTCCAAACAATGTGTCTAAATAGACAAACTGCAATCCTCTTGACTTTTTATTGAACTTCATAAAATAATCCTGCCTATTTCCTGACATCAAAAAATCACCAACCCTTAGCTTAGAGCTATCTTTTGAAAAACTGATATATACTTGGTCAAAATCTTGTAATTGTTGCGTATTTCCTTCCGGTTGAATAGGGTTATTTTGATCTGATATTGCCGCCTCAATCGTAATGTCATTTCCAAGTTTTCCATTGATTTGCAAATTCATATCAGAATTGACGGCTAAGTCTTGGGTGTTGCCCACTCCTACTCCCCTTGAAATATTTCCTTGTATATTCAGTCCGCTCTGTTTAAAAATATCTTCAAATTCCGCATTTTCATTCGCGTGATAAACAAAAGGGTTTTGCATAAACACCGGCTCTATGATACGCGGGTCTTTATGAAAAGTCTCAAAGGCAATTTTTGCGGGGTCAAACACCCGACCACTCAACACAACCTTTTGCCCAATAAAAACAGAATCAAATACCAAGCAACCCAATTCTGTCATAATACGATAGTCAAATTGTTTTCTTAGAATTACATCTCCATTTTTGATAATAACAGTACTAGGCACAAAACGAATTGAACTATCAATCCACACTGTATCAGTGTTAATAGTTAAATCAACAGTACGGTTAGAATAAAAATTAGGAATTTGTTGTGCAGTTGCATAAAAAGCCGAAACATTCAATATGTATAGTAATATAGCATATTGTTGTAGCCATTTATTTATAAAGCACTTTAGTTTCAATTTTCTGCAAGTGGCAAAGTAATATAAAACGTAGTTCCCTCGCCAGGAGTACTTTCAAAACTGATATTACCTCCTGCAAGTTCAATTATTTTTTTTGAGATAGCCAATCCCAATCCCATTCCTGAGGTTTTTGTACTAAAATTTGGGTGAAAAATCTTTTCTTTTAACTCCTCTTCAATTCCAACTCCATTATCAGCGAAGGAAATCAGCACTTCTTTTCCAACAATACTCAATGCAATCTTAAGACGGCTGATAGAGTCTTCTTGCTTTGCCTGATACGCATTCTTTATCAGGTTTGTAAACACCCTTTTAATTTGATCCTTATCTGCATGCACAATAGCCTTAGCATGCGTTCCTTCTGTACTGATTTCAAAATCTTCAGACTTTTCAAATAGTTCAACAGTGTCAAGCAACATTAAACATACATCAAATTTTTCGGGAATTGCCATCGGCATTTTAGCAAAAGACGAAAACTCCTCTGCCATCTTTGACATCAAATCAATTTGATTAATAAGCAATTCAGATACTTTTTTGATTTTTTCTTGTACATCGGGCGCTGTTTGAGAAACAGATCTCAACAAATGTTGAACGCTTAAACGCATTGGAGTGAGAGGGTTTTTAATTTCATGCGCTACTTGTTTAGCCATTTCACGCCAAGCACCTTCACGTTCAGTAGATGCTAATTTTTCAACGCTTTCTTCAAGTTGATTTAATACTTTGTTGTAAGTTTTGACCAATTGCCCAATCTCATCATTACTTTGCCAACTAATCTCCTCATTTTTCCCTCCAACTCTTAGTTTGCGCAAGCTCAATGCAATACCGGCAAGCGGTCTTGTGATAACCTTAGACAAAAAGATTGAAATCACCCCTGTGATTATAAAAAAGATTACAAATATGTTCAACATATTCACCAACAACGAAGTAAGTTCACGGTTGGTTTCTTGTTGTCTGGCAAAGAACGGCAAATGTATGTAACCCGCTAAACTCTGGTTATGATCAAAGAATGCTTGATAATATGAGCCATATTTATATCCATACAGTCTTTCGTTTTGGTTAAACGAATACAATTTATCATGAGCTAACCGCAGATAAGCAGACGGATTCATAAATTCATTGATAACTGCATTTTTATATAAATCAGGACTTGAGGACAACCAAAGTGTACCGTTCAAGTTAAACAGACTAATGTCTATATTGTAACTTTCCGATAAATCGATGAGAAACTCACGTTTAGGACCTGTTTTAATACCAAAATCCATTATACCTGACTTTTCCAACTCACCTGAGATACCTCGAATTTTTTCCAAAATCTGCCTTTGTTGCGTATCTTCATAATTTACCGTAATAAAATTTGCTACCATTACCGTTCCTGCAACGAAACTCAAAATCAATTCAACCATTAATGCAGTTTGAATTTTGCTTTGCAATAGCATATTCTTAAAAGCTGGAAAATAAAATTTATTCCTATGTCCGCTCAACAGTCTTTTTACATTCAACACAATGAGACGAATACTTAACCGCAAGCTTAAAAACAAAAACCATATTGTAAAAAAGGACAACATCAGCCCGGCAAAAACAGTAAATCGGTTTGCTGTACTTCGCAAAGGTGTAGCCAGGACCAATACTCTTTCAGGTTCGGGTTGATAGATGAAGAAACTAAATCCTTGTTGTTCTATAAAAGATTCTTGTGCCTTTGTGCGAAATCTAACGTTGTAACGCTCAAACGGAAACTCAGGACTAACACGATTGAGTTTATCATTAATATACAATGCATGAAAGTAATTGTAAGGAGAAGTAGGAATACCTGCCGACTTTCCGGCAAACTCCGATAATGCGCGTTGAGAACTTCTCACTTTTTGGCGTAATAAGATAAACACTGACTGAAAATCAGATGAATTAAAATCTCCGGTAATATGAGCTGAAATATAACCCGAAAAACCACTGCTCTCCTGAACTTTAAGAAAACTGTGGCTTAATCCATCTTCGCTTGTCTCCAAATACAGTTTATGATAACTATCAAAACTTTGTCGCTGCCTTGCAGTCCAATTAGCACTGTTACCCGAAAAGGATTCAATAAAAATATCAAAATCGCTCATGAAATCAATCAGATAATCGTATTTTAATATCTCTTCAAACTCTTCTCGATTGAATGCAGAGTCCTCATAAATACAACTCTCAAATACATTATTCCCTTCTAACTTATCTTCTGCCTCCAACAAACGTCTTTCTAATTCCAAATCACGTTCATGCAGCATTTTGTAAGCATATATTTTTCTATATTCATGTTCTTTTTTTTCTAACAACCCATTGATTAAATGAGAGTTAAGAAGAACAAATGCCAACATCACAAAGATTTTAGACCAATCATCTTGTGTTTGTGAATAGTTCACAATAAAATATATTGCACTCAATGCCAACAATATCCATCCAATCCATATAAACCAAGTTTGAACAGTGTTTATAGCAAAAATTGCCGCAATTGCCACAAAGACTAATTGCATTATCAAAGAAATTAAATAAACATACCTTGTATTCTTGTATGTTGTATTAATAAGCTCGCGAATACATATACAGAAAATAAAGAACAATGATAGATACAAGCCTATCAGCACAATACCTAAAAGCGTATAAACATTGAGTTCATCTATAACAGTTGGGTCTAAATTGATTTTTGAATCAATGATTAAATGCTGCATTTCATTCAGTTGCCAATAAATAAAAAAACCTATCAATGCATTGATGATTAACATTGCCGGCAACAACCCAATCCTTCCCTTCAGTAGTTTAGTTTTTCTAAAAAACAACAGTAAAAACACAATGATGAGAATATTCAGAAAACTTTCTCCATACGAACTCGATAAATATGAATGTGCAAAGAGCTCCGGTGAAAACAAAGGACTCTGCGACAAGAATTGAAGAAAAATCCCTTTCGCAAATGTTATGCGCAGTAATAATAAAAAACCAAAAACAAACAATGCGCTTATGCGATAATCTTTTGTAGATATTGTCTTTGAAAAGATAAACAGTCGAGCAACTAAAGCAAGCAATAGCAATAAAGCGGGAATATAAAACCACAAACACCAGTCATTCCCAATTTCAGGTGTCAATATTTTTACATAAAAATCGGGGGATGAACCTTGAATATTTATCGGAAAAAATGAAGAGTCAGTGGGTGTCGATTTTAGTATCAACTCATCTCCAACCTCCACAAAACGAACTGCCTTATTTTGTGGCATCCCATGCACAGCATTAGGAAAATGATGGGCTAATTTCAAAAGTGAATAGTGAGTCAGTCCTTCTTTATCCTTTTGTGCAAATACTCTATAAAATCCATCATTAAAATTCCTGTAACTTGAATAAATCGAATCATCTACCTTAAATGGTTTAAATGCAACTTTATCAGAACTCCAATAAACAGCACTGTCCCCGCTAAAGATAAACAATTGCAATGGATATAAACTCTTTTTAGGTCCATCGGCAGTTAACAGTTGAATCTGTGCTTCTTCATAATTTTTTATATAATTGGTAAATTGATTGACAATTCCCTGCTGATGCTTGGTTTGGTTTAGTGGAATATTCTCAACCCATACCCCTATCAGTGTCAGGAATAAAATGAGAATATGTAATCCAAATTTTTTCAATGCAGTAAACACAGTAGAGTGCGAAAGTAATTCATTTTGAAATGAGAGGAATTGCCATTTTTCACTGCTCTATGATAACAAATAAAAATTATCATATACAAACAATCGCAACTATCTGTCCTGCAAAGAAAGTGCGCTTAGGGAACCCATTAGAGAAAGATAAATTTTCGATCTTAAAAAGTGTATATCATTTGTTCAAGTTCACCAACCTCAAACGTAGTGCATTCCCAATAACTACAACATCCGACATTGCCATAAATAGAGCAGCCCAAGTCGGATTTAAAAAACCCATAGAAGCCACAGGAATTGCCACAATATTATAGGCTAAAGCCCAAAATAAGTTTTGTTTAATCCCTCCGAGTGTTATCCTAGAAATCTTATGCGCATCTTGAATTTTTTGCAACCCCTTATCCATGAGTATGAAATCAGCTTGCTGCTTACTTAAATCACTGCCATGCCCCATAACAACAGCAATGTCAGAAGCTGCAAGAGCAGGAGCGTCATTAATACCATCACCTGTCATAGCAGTAATACCTATTTTACGCCATTGCTCTAATTTATCCATCTTCTGTGCAGGCAAAACCTCTGCATACGTTTCATCAAACGGCAATCCTTTACTTGTTGTCTCAACTTTAGCTTTTGAATCACCACTTACCAAAAAGAGTTTCACCCCCATTGATTTGAAATAATCCAATATTGATTTGAGATTTGAAACCGGCTCGTCTTTTATGGAAAAATATGCAACTAATTTGTCGTTCTCCCACAAATACAAATCTGCCATAGGTAAATTATTATCATTGCTAAAGCGAGCGGAACCTAGTTTATAAACAACGCTATTTACACCTTTAGCAATCATCCCATATCCTTTTTTCTCTTCAATCTCATCAAACTTAAAATCAGCACTTTCCCAATCGCTGTGATTTTTGACAATGGACTTGGCAATAGGATGAGAAGAACGATGTTCTATATGCCACACAATGTTTTTATAATGAGCATCATTTCCTGCAGGAGCAACAAAATCCTCCACAAGAAAATCACCGGTTGTGATTGTTCCTGTTTTGTCTAATGCCAGCACTTTAACCGAAGCAAAGCGTTCGAGAGCTTGCCCTCCCTTAACCAAGATACCTTTGCGTGCAGCTAGTCCTAAACCAACAGAAACCGCAGTTGGAGTGGCTAATCCCATTGCACATGGACAAGAAACCACTAGTACTGCAATAGCTCTCATAATTGATTGCTCTAAGCTTATATCAAAAGCAAAGTAGTTCAACACAAAGGCTAATACAGCAATACTCACTACAACTTGTACAAAAACCCCACTGACTTTATCACCAAGTTTTTGGATTTGAGGTTTAGATGATTGTGCAGACCTAATCCAATGCGACATCTGCCCTGCCAGCGTTTGTTTACCGATTTTTTCAACAAGAAGCGTAAAATTCCCACTCACCAAAACACTGCCTGCATATACTTCATCTTGTGCATTTTTAAACACCGGTGCACTTTCGCCAGTAATGGCTGCTTCGCTAACTTCAATATCTCCTTCTAACACTCTGCCATCTGCCGGTACTTTCTCACCTTCATTTACGAGCAAAATATCTCCAATCTTTACATCATCGGTTATGATATGACTCACCGAAGTTTTACCACTGTCCTTATCCTTGTCAACCCTATTGACCATGACAGGGAGCAATGCGGCAGCCGAGTGCATTTGGATGGAAGTTTTAGCAAGTGCTCTTTCTTCAATATTATTCCCAAGCAGCACTAAGGTGATGATGGTTGCAGCAGTTTCAAAATAAAAATGACCACCAACGGCTCCATTCAAATAAATTAAAGCAAGACTATAGAGCGTTGCTGCAATAGTTCCCAAACTTACCAACACATCCATATTAGGATTGCGGTCTTTTATAGAATGGAAAGCGCTTTTGCCAAAGTAGTTAAACCCGATCACAAGTGAAGGCATGGCTACCAAAAACTGCACCCATCCGTTGTGAAATAAAGGGATATGAACCAACATATTCACCCAAAAAGGCAGGGTGAACAACAGACTAATAAGAAACTTGGTTTGTAAAGGACTTAGTTTTTTTTTTCGTCTTTGGGCTTAATATCTTCAAGAACTTTGTAACCTCTATCCTCAATTGCAGCCTTCACTTCGTCTAAGGTAACATCGTGAGAAAGATTAAACACTACTTCTTTATCAGCCAGGTATACTGCAACATTCTTTCCACCCTTACTCGTTACAGCACCTTCAACAGAACGCGCACAATTACTGCAAGTCATTCCGTCAACTTTTATTATCATTTGATGATCGCTCATACTTTTCTAAATTGAACTGCAAAGGTATTCAAACTTCTACAATCTATCCTATTATAGTCGATTTGAGTGATTTGTATCTTGATTAAACTCCTTTTCATCTCTTTCCTTAAACACAATAAATTAACCCTTCTATTACACAACTGACTGTCAATTGGTTACATCACATGAAATCATGGCATATTTTTATCAATTTATAGAATAAAAACACACAAATACCTGGTAAAACCATAGCTTCGCACGCTTTTTTTACTAATCATAAATGATTGCACAACTAAATACTTTTATATAAACTTAAAAACCAAACTATGTCATTAAAGAACATTTTATCAATTCTATTCCTCAGTCTATTGATTCACCCTATTTACTCTCAAAACAGTACTAAAGTCTATTCTTCCAGTGGGGACTATGTAGAAATTACGGTATTGGGAGTAGATTTGATTGTTACCCCTACAGGTGGAGACTGTACTTTTAACAGAGCAGAAATTGACTACAAAATTTCTTTTCACAATAGTTCAGGTACTACAATTTCACCCATAACTCTCTATACTTTACAAGGGACTATTCAATGTGATAATTCAATTATGTCTTTCAGCTTACCAAAAGGCGGTGGTTCTGGACAAACAAACACTTCAACCTCAGGGGGACATTCTTTTATCAACGGAAACTGTTCAGGATATAACGCTTCTTTTTGTACTCAAGTGAAAATTGCTATTAGTGGCGTAGGAATTCCTTACCAGACCGTAAGTTTTAATTATTCGCCTCTACCGGTTGAACTGATTGACTTTAGTGCCGAAATTATCAACAACCATGCATCCCTCACATGGACAACCGCCCAAGAAACAAATAACAGTCATTTTGAAGTTTTTAAGAAGATAGGAGATGAAGCGTGGAAACAAATTGGAACTGTTCAGGGACATGGCACTTCTTATGCTAATCATACTTATAATTTTAAAGACTTTTTAACAAGTACACTGACTTATTATTCAATCTACCAAGTGGATATGGATGGAAGTAGAAATCATATTGGTTATAAGACAATTGTATTTCATCAAAAACAAAATTTAAATAAGCCGGTTTTATATCCCAATCCATTCACAAATGAGTTTACTGTTACACTTCCTGAAACTTACAACAAATCAACAATGATACAAGTACTTAATATAGAGGGAAAGCTTCAAATGTCATATACATCAAAAGCAACTGAGAATGGTAAATTAACAATTGAAGGCTCTGAACTTGCGCCTGGTGTGTATTACATCAAAATAATATCAGGAGACAATGTATTTATTGGCAATCTAATAAAATCATAAAGCAGATCAGCGGGCGCTGCGGAATCGTTATCCAAGAGCGACATCCAACACCATCATCACTATAAAACCAACAATAAAACCAAGTGTTGCAACATCTGTATTGTTATTTTGCTGAGTTTCCGGTATAACCTCCTCAACAACAACGTATATCATTGCACCTGCGGCAAAAGAAAGCGCATAGGGCAAAACAGGTGTAAAAAAGGTAATAGCCCAAGCACCTAAGAAACCTGCAATTGGTTCTACGATAGCAGATGCTTGTCCGTAGAAGAAACTTTTTCTCCTGCTCATACCTAATCTTCGCAAAGGAAGCGCGACAGCAATGCCTTCGGGGAAATTTTGAATCCCAATACCTATTGCTAATATAACAGCTGCGGGTATTGTAGCTTCCGGTATTCCTGCAGCTACACCTCCAAAGAGTACTCCCACCGCCAACCCTTCCGGTATATTATGCATGGTTATTGCTAAAATTAACAAAGTTGTCCTTTGCCAAGGAGTTTTGACCCCTTCAGTGATTTTTGTGCTTATGTGTAGATGAGGTAATAATTTATCTAAAGAAAAAAGAAAAATTGCTCCGATTGAAAGACCAATTGCAGCAGGCAATACCTTTATAAAACCTTCTCCGGATGACATTTCAATTGCCGGAATTAACAAACTCCAACAACTTGCAGCAATCATCACACCACCTGTAAAGCCTAACATCCCATCCATCACTACTTTGTTCATGGTTTTAAAAAGAAAAACCATTGCAGCACCCAATGCAGTTAGAAACCAAGTGAACAAAGTGGCTAACAGCGCAGCCATAATTGGATCTATTGTTTCTAAATACTTAACTATTTGTTCAAACATAGGTTAGAAGAAGGGTCAAAATAACTCTATATTTCAATATGTTAGCCTAATTATTTTTCACTCATGAAGAAAATGTTCTAAACAATGTTCTTATTTGTCATAGTATTGCAGCAAATCTTTCACAATCATGTTTTTTCAAATCCCAACAGATGCTCCCAAGCCAGATGCTTTCGGACCGGTTGATTTTAGTAAATGGTATAACATCCTCTTTTATATTGGCGTCCCTATCCTCATGTTTATCATCTTTAGAATTTGGTTGAAAAACAAGGATAAAAGAAGTTAAGTATTTACGTCCTTAAAGAGTATGTACTAAGACTAAATTATTAATAAACTCATACCGTAACTGAAGTTGCATTGTTACTGCATCCTTTTCTACAAATCCAACCAGTTGATTCGGGCTCTTAAAGTGTACACTCATATTTTTCCTGAAATCAAGTTCCTTTCTTCCATACACTTTGTATAAAGATTCTTTTGCAGCCCAGATTAAAGTAAATTTTTGATCAACAGTTAAAATTCCATCCGGGATTATGTCATTATCTGATACAAACTTTGGAGCAAGTTTTACCGGCAAGTTGCAAACAGTTTCTATGTCAATTCCCGGCAATAGTTTATCATTAGCAAGCATGACAGCTACATGATTTTTCTTGTGTGAAAATGAAACTGAATCAGCACTATCCTCTAAAAAAGGTTTACCAAATGTATCATACACCACAGTATGGTGAATACTTCTTTTTGCTAAAACATTCAACAAATAGCTTGTTCCCAATTTTTCAAACTTACGGCTCTCTAACTTTTCATCAGGAACCTGATTTTCGTTGAGTTGTTCAAGAAAAAAAGAAATGGGTTCTTGGATATGCCATACGCCAACAACCGCCTTGTTTTTTATTTCAGATTGATAAATGAGTGGCATTCAGAAAGCATCATTAAAATACCGGATTCCCTTTTGAGATTGATGCACCAACATATTTTACATTCTGCAAGACTGTATCACGCATATTTTGCTCAAATCCAATTGCATATCTTCCAATTTTTTTAAGACATAAATCTTGGCTAATTGGCAGATTATATGACTTAGTGCTCCCTGAACCACTTCCCAACCATTTACCTTCAACTGAAGCCAAATCCAGTTCAATCCTATTTACCACATCTTTGCTGTCCGGATCGCGCAAGTGTACAAGCATGTATATATTTCGGTATTTATATTCCTCTGTGATTTGCAGGTTCAATCCCACATTATAGCAAATTGACGTATCTTCAATTACAAAAGGGAAAGACGGTATATTATCATAAGACCAACCTGACTCAGGCAGGTAGGACTTTTCATTGATTAAAGTCTTTGAATCGCAAGACGTTACAGCAACTGACAATAGGAATAATGCAATTATAATTCTCATGGAAGCAAAATTAACCTATAATTCTCTGCAAAATTCGTATTTAGCAAAATGAAATATTGCATAGAATTAGATTTTTGACAACAAACGACTAAAATATTTGTACTTCTGAAATTCGGTTTTGGCTTCTTGATGCAACACCTCTCTTTTACTATTTCCTTTTAGTTGCGATCCCATCTTTTTTAACTCAGCGATACAATTTTGCATAAGGTCAGCTAATTTATTTTTGACTGCATTTATTGCTTCTGCATTATCCTCCATTTTCGCATCAGCCACTTCTTCATTCAAATCTATGACTTCCATTAAAAAACCAGGGGGGAGTTCGGCTTTGCTTTCTTTATCATATAAACCGTATAAACTCAGATAATAAGCAACTCTTTTTTCAAATGTTTCTAATGTTTTGAAAGCATCGTTATTATATGAAGATATTTCAAGTGCCTCTTGTTGTTTTTCAGGATTTAAGGCAAAAAAGTCAGGGTGAAAGTCTCGATTTATTTGAAGAAACTTTTCTCTTAACAACTTTTCGTCAATTTCAAACTCCGGTTCAAAACCATAAAAACGAAAATAATTGCTTGTATCCATTGCTCACACTATTTAAACAACCTAAAAATGTCATTTCCTATGACAAACACCATCAACGCCATCAAGATTATCATTCCGGCAACTTGCGCTGCATGCATAATTTTTTCATTTACGGGTCTGCCTATAATCATTTCAATCAATAGAAAAAATACGTGTCCGCCATCCAATGCCGGAATTGGCAACAAATTCATAAAAGCAAGAATAAGTGAGAGGATTGCTGTTAAATTCCAAAACCTTTGCCAGTCCCACACTTTTCCAAAGTATGTAGCAATAGCAACAGGTCCTTGAAGGGCATTTTGTGCTTTAATTTTACCAGTAATCACTTGACCCAATCCTTTTGCATTGGCTATTATCAGCCCAAAAGAACGGGTAGTCCCTAAAACAAAAGACTCTCCTAATCCATAATAAACCTTTTCAACTTTGTCAGCATAAACATTCTGAACAAGAAATCCCAACTTCAATGTAGAATCAACCATAATCGGCAGAGACAAATCATTGCTTCCTCTTTGAATCATTACCATTATTGGCTTATTTGCAAAGTCATTCAATGCTGGTGCCAACTCATCTTGGTATTGCACCTGGACTGTTTTGTCCTTATCAAGAATAAATCCTTTGATTTTGTCTCCTTTCTGCAAACCGGCTTTAGCGGCAGGTGACTCTGTCAACACTGAATCAACCCACAAAGGATAACGAGCAAAGAAAGGCAATTCGTTTTTGTTTGCTGAAATTGTATTCATGTAATCCTTGGGCATTGTCAACGTTTGAACTTGTCCGTTACGCTCAATTTCTATTTCAATTTTATCTGCCAACATGATATCAGATGCAAACAGACTTTCAATCTTCTTAATCTGAGTACCATTTGCACTAATTATTTTATCACCGGTCTCAAAGCCAAATTGTCTTCCCATTTCGGAAACCGCAATACCTCCATTTTCATTGATGGCTTTCATAGGTAAATACTCATCACCATATCCAAAAATCCCCATGGAGAAGAGAAAAATACCCAATATCAGATTCACAACAACTCCTGCAACCATCACAATCAATCGTTGCCATGCAGGTTTAGCTCTAAATTCCCATGCTTGCGGCTCGCTTTTCAGTTGCTTAGTATCGAGCGACTCATCAATCATACCGGCAATCTTTACATAGCCTCCCAAAGGCAGCCAACCAATACCATATTCAGTGTCGCCTTTCTTAAACTTAAAAAGCTTAATTCCCCATGCATCAAAAAAGAGATAAAATTTTTCGACTTTGATTCCGAATGCTCTAGCTGCTAAAAAGTGTCCTAATTCATGCAGTGTAACCAAGATTGCCAAAGCTGCAATCAACTGCCCTATCATTGTGATATTTCCCACGTGTGCTTTTATTTATAATTTGCTGCGCAAAATTACTCATTAATCATGTGTATCCTATTTTATTTCAACAGAATAAATTGGGATTTTGTATTAAAACGAATGAATTAAAAATGGCTTATCCCCTGTAAACAAACCTTTGACCAGGAACATTAAAATCAGGGACTGATGATGCTAATTTAGATAAAAACTCTTGCAAAGGTCTAATTTCAGGTGCATCGGGGAAAAGAACCATAAATCGGTTTGCATGGTGCATAAGGTTATAGTACTGTTCTTGGAGAATACCGGTAGTCGTCAACATCCGCTCATAACACATCACAACATTCAAGTGTGCTTGTGTAACAGAAATCTTTTGTCTTTCTGCGACTCTGATAAAACGTTCATACCAATCAATTGCAACACTATCTTTACGTTGATAGGTGGCACTTTTAGCCAAATTCCAAAATGTTGTTTGATAATTAGTATCCAATTCAATTGCAGACTCAAACACTTTATCCGCTTCCAAATATTTCTTTTGAGCCATTAAACAGATTCCCAAAGCGTTACTAATCAACACGTTCTTAGGTTCTCTTTCTAAAGCGATTTTATAGTAATATTCTGCCTGTTGGTAATTGCCTTCTCGCATTTCAATATTGCCTTGTGCATATACATCTCCTTGAGCAAACAAGCAGTCGGGTTGAAGCATGACAATAAATGCACAAAACAGATATAGATATAAGGATTTCATTTTTTTAAAATGACTTGTCTAAGCTGATCAACAGTCCTGTATTTGTCAATGATCCTTCTATCTTTATCAAGGAGAATAAAAGTCGGAGTACTGCTGATATTATACTCTCTTACGGGTCTGGAATCACCGGCACGAAAATCACAATAATGAATCCAGTCGGGATACTTTTTGATATATCTGCTATATTCCGTTTCATCCTTATCAGTTGAAACAGCTACAACCTGAATATGTGTATTGCGAATCATTTTATCAAGTTCAGGCAATGCTTTTACGCAATGCGAACACTGGCTCGAAAAAAACAAAACCAAAACTGTATCTGACTTAATCTCACGCAGTGTGAGAGGAGACCCATCCGTATTGAGCAAAGGGAGTTCGGGAGCGGGTTTACCGGGTCTCATTCTTTCATTTGCTTGCGCAACTTTATCAACAGAACTTTCTGTCCCTTCTGTATCACACTGTTCAGGTGCGGCATAGTGAATGGTTATATAGCTGATTAACTCTGTATTTTGTTGTGATTCAAAACCATTAATTAAGAAATTATAAGCAAAATTTCTATGTGCTTCTGTTTCAGAAAACGCATCCATCGCTTTCTTTACACCAACCATTAACATTGAATCTTGTTCATAAGGAGACAAATTTTCATCAAAATAAAAACTAATATATTCTTCTAAAAGGTCTCTGTAGAGAAATGTATGCAACAATCGAGTATCCGTTAGATTGATATTCTTCCAGTAATTTTCAATCAAATCTTTCTTATGCTCTTTTACTGATACTTTATAGTTGAAATCTTTGATGGGCGTATTATAGATATAAGCACTCAACACGTTCCTTTGATTTTTTTTGGTAAAATAGAAGTAGTCTGCTTCAAATGCCTTCTTGTTTTCTTCCATTTTTTTCAAAATATCTTTTTTGTCTTTTTTAGCCTCTGCTCGCCAATACGCACTCATTAATTCATCCAAATCAGATTCATATTTTTCTTTTTTATGAATAAATTCGTAGTAGTCTTGGTTAATATTTCCTTTTAGAATAACCGGGTGTTTTACATTCTTCTGATAATCAATTTTCACTATGGTTGTGTCGCCATCCGGTAAAAAAATATCAATGTATTTCCGTTCTTTATTATCATACAACAACCTAACCATCTCTGTCTGTCCTTGCACAACAGGAATATATAATATTGTTTCTTCGCCATGAGTATGGAAAGCCATATTTAACACAAATTTTTCGTCATTCATTCTAAACATAAAGATGTCGCTTAGATTGAAATAAATACCATTATTAGTGATAATTAATTTGACAACGGCATCATCTTGCGCACGAATACCGTTAATGGACATCGGAATTAAAAAGAGAAGTGCTAATAATTTTTTCATAATGTCGAATAGACTTAATCTACAATTGTGATTTTAATGGTGTTTGTACGTTCTTTTTTCAAGATTGGCATACTTGCAGTATGAATCACCTTGTCTCCTGCTTCAACGCCTCCTCTATTTTTTAATACCTGAATCACATCCGCAAATGTCTCATCAGTACTTGAAAACTTATCATAATAAAAACCTCTCACCCCCCATACCAAATTCATTCTATTTAGCAGTACAAGATTATCAGTAAAAATAAAAATATCGGCTTCAGGTCTATAAGAAGAAAGTTTATGACCGTTATAACCGGACCTTGTCATACCGGCAATTACCTTGGCATTGATATGATCGCTCATGCGTACGGCAGTAAAGCAAATTTCATCCGAAAGAAAAGTTGGAGAATCATTAGTCGGTTTCACCCCCTTGTAATACACCCTTTTGTCTTTTTCCAATTCTCTAATAATTTTATCCATAGTTTCTACAACCAAGACCGGATTTTCGCCTACAGAAGTTTCTCCGCTTAACATTACTGCATCTGCTCCATCTATGACAGCATTTGCCACATCGGTAACTTCAGCTCTTGTTGGAATAGAGCGTTCAATCATGCTTTCCATCATTTGGGTAGCTATAATAACCGGCTTTGCTTTTGCAAGACACTTCTCGACTATTTCTTTTTGTATCAAAGGCACACGTTCAATAGGCATTTCAACGCCTAAATCACCACGTGCAACCATTACGCCATCTGTAACGTCAATAATGGAGTCAATGTTTTTTACCGCATCCGGTTTTTCAATTTTTGCAATTACAACTGCATTGCTCTTTGCGGCTGCAATTCTTTGTTTTAAATCAAGTATATCATTGGCATGCCTAACAAACGAAAGCCCCACCCATTCAACTTCATTTTCTAAACCAAATGCCAAATCTTTGATATCTTTTTCAGTGAGTGCCGGGAATGAGACACTTGTTTCAGGAAGATTAAATCCTTTGTTTGATTTCAACACTCCTCCTTCTGTAACAACTGCCATGACCTGAGTATCATTAATAATTTCAGTAATCTTAATATGAATTTTACCATCATCAAGCAAGATTCTTTCACCGGGTTTCACATCTTTAGAAAGTGATTCAAAACGAATGGGTATAGTCGTTGCATTACCTTCAATTTCATCAGTGGTCAAAGCAATTGACTGTCCTTTTTCAAGCATTGCTCCCTTTTCTCCCATATTGCCAACTCTTAACTTGGGTCCTTGTAAATCCAGCAAAATACACACATTAGAGTTAAATTCTTTATTTATCGCTCGAACGTTATCTATTACTTGTTTGTGTTGCTCATAGGTTCCATGGGACATATTGACTCTGCATACATCTACTCCTGCAAGCATGATTTGCTTTAACATTTCATAAGAGGACGTTGCCGGTCCTATGGTTGCAACAATTTTTGTTCTGTTAAAAGTAGATTTATAAACGTTTTTTAGCATTTCTTTAGTTATAAATTAGTTCTTTAATTTTAATAAAATTCGACATCGGGACAGTTACAACCTGTCGCACTCCTTTCATTTTTTTAATTGTGTTAGCCAACAAGCCTATATAATCTCCGGGGTCTTCGCCTTTTGAAATCATAACAAAATCGGGCAAAGGCTTAGCATTGACAAGTAGTTGACCTTTTATTCCTTTATTCCGATATAGGAAAATCTCAACTTCCAACTCTTCAATATTGACATAATATCCAAAAAACAAATCGCGTATTGAGTTTGCAACTCCTCCTAATTCTATATCTCGTCTTTCAAAGCTGTATTCAGCGTCCTTTCCTAACTCCCATAACAACTTGTAATATTTATCAGGGTAATAAATTACATAGCCTTGAAAATGAGAGTTCATAGTGCAAAAGTAATTTAAAATAAAGAACTCTCACACGGATAATTCCAACAATAGCGGCATTTAATCCAAAATTGGAACAAAAGGCAAATACATCTGCATGCCCGTCCGTTCGGTAGCAGATTTTAAACTTGTATAGTAGATATAAAAGTCACCAAGTTCTTGTTTAGTACGACTCAATTGAATACGAGAACTAAAATCCATCAGAGAAGACATAAAATCATCATGTTTAGGCAAGTAAATAATTTTATAGTCTCCTGAATCCAAACCGGCTTTAAATGCAGCAATATCAATTGCAGTTTGAATGCCTCCAACCACATCTGCTAAATGATTATTAATTGCATCTTGGGCAATCCAAATTTTACCCTCAGCAATATTTTCAACTGCAACACTATCCAGTTTTCTTCCTTCTCTCACAACTTTTGTAAAATCTTGGTAAACGCGATTGACTCCATTCTGAATAATGGTGCGCTCTGTTTGGGTAAAATCTCTGCCCGGCATTGCAATATCCGCATATTCACCGGTTTTTACCGATTCAAAACTTAACCCAAGTTTGTCTTTCAAAAACACATTCACATTTGGATATAAGGCAAATACTCCTATAGAACCCGTCAATGTGTAATTTGACACGACAATAGTATCTGCGGGGGCTGACAAGTAGTATCCACCACTTGCTGCAACATCACCCATAGATACAATAACAGGCTTTACTTTTTGTATTAATGAAATTTCACGCCAGAGCTGATCAGAACCATAAGCACTGCCTCCGGGAGAGTTCACTCTAAGCACCAATGCTTTAACAGCTTTATCATACCTTACTTTTCTAAGTGTATGCAATAAAGACTTGCAACTGGGTTGACCTGCCACTTGATTGTTGTTGTATGTTATCTCTCCATCTATATATACGTATGCAATCTTATTACTTGCATTACTGTTGCGAAGGTTAGGGCCGCTCATTTTGCGATAGCTCGAAAGATTTGTAAAACAAATCTTATCATTTTTACTGCGTCCTGTACTTTCTTTAATCAAATCAGCCACTTGATCCTCATACCACACCCCATCAATCCATTTGTTATCCAGTGCTTGCTGCGGTGTTTGAATTTCAAATCCTGCAACTTTCTTCTTAAAATCTTCTTTGTCAATATTTCTTGCTAATGTAACGTCTTCACAGAATTTGTTAAACAACGCGTCAATATAACGCTTAATCTGTTCACGATTTGCATCACTCAAGCTTTGTTGTGTATAGACTTCTGCCGCTCCTTTGTGGGTACCCACTTTGAACAACTCCATTTTTACTCCAAGTTTATCTAATAACCCTTTATAAAAAATCACATTATATCCTAACCCATCTAAAGCAAGTGTTCCGGATGGATTCAGAAAAATACTGTCACAGGCGCTGGCAAGCAGGTAGTTTTTCTCTGTCAAGAGTTCACAATAGGCATACGCAAATTTCCCTGACTGTCTAAACTCTTTAATAGCATTCGCTACTTCTTCCAAGGTTCCATAGCCTGCCATCAACATACCGGGACGCACAAGGATGCCTGTTACATTATCATCTTTTGCAGCTCTTTTAATATTATAAAGAATTTCATCTAAGCCCAAAGGTTGTGGTGCATCTTTGTTTAATAACTCAAAAAAGGGATTTTCTTTTGTTTGTTCACCAATTTCATAGTTTAGATTCAATTCCAACACCATGTTGCTTTTTGGTTGTACGGTTTTGCTGCCAAATGCTGCAAGCATTCCTGAAATCAATATCAACCCGATGATAAAAATTATTAGAAAGGATACAAAGAAACCCAGAACTGATGCAAAAAAGAATTTGAAAAATTGCTTCATAAAAATCTGCCTTTTGTTAAGATATATGGCACGAAAGTAAAGTCATAGTCCCTTTTATAAAACCAATATCGATTAACAAGGCTAAAAGCAGACACATAAAATACATTTGCAAAATTGTCTAACATTTTGAGTATTTTATCTTTATATTTTTGATACTTTCCATGTACTGTATCATAAGAAATATCAATAAATCAACTCTCTGATTTTGAATAGTAATCCCTATTTTTGCCAACGTTAATGAGCATCGGCAATACTAACTTAGCAGTTTACAATACAGGTGGATTCGATCGAGGTCGTTCTGCTCTTATCGTTGCAATGTGGTACTGTATCAATGCCATCATTTTCAACTCTTATCTATTTCCTTTCTATGCTTGCAAACGATTTTTACTTAGGTTATTTGGTGCTAAAGTTGGCTGTGGTGTCTTAATCAAACCAAAAGTAAATATCAAATATCCATGGAAACTCAGCATTGGAGACCATGTTTGGATTGGTGAAAATGTTTGGATAGATAATTTAGAAAAAGTCAGTATTGGGAACAACAGCTGCATTTCTCAAGGTGCATTGTTGATTTGCGGTAATCATAATTACAAAAAAAGCACTTTTGACCTGATTACCTCCCCTATCATTATAGAAGATGGTGTTTGGATTGGTGCAAAATCAATTGTTACCGGAGGCACAATTTGCAAAAGCCACAGTGTCTTGGCTATACATTCAGTGGCTTCGTCTGACTTAGAATCTTTTTCAATATACCGAGGCAATCCTGCTATCAAAATTAAAGAGAGAATTATTGAATAATTTGAAAGTTTCAATCATAACAGTAGTATATAACGGGAGTCAAACTATTGCCCAATGTATTGATTCCGTTATTAATCAAACATATTCCAATATTGAATATATAGTAATAGATGGCAACTCCTCAGACGGCACTCAATCAATAGTATCTTCATACGCAAATAAAATTACAACCTTTATCAGCGAACCTGACAAAGGCTTGTATGATGCTATGAACAAGGGGATACAACGTGCCAGCGGAGACATTATTGGGATTGTCAATGCAGATGATTTTTTAGCAGACAACCAAGTTATCAGCAAAATAGTCGCCATCTTCAATTCAAGGCAAACAGATGCAGTGAGTAGCAGTATTGCCATTTACAAGAATGATAATTTTAAAAAAATTTGGCGGTTCTATAATGCCAAACGATTTAGACTATGGCAATTCCGCATAGGGATTCAACCTCCCCACCCCGGATTTTATGTAAAGAAAGAATGTTATGAAAATTTTGGGATATACGATCCTCAGTTTAGAATTTCAGGAGACTTTGATTTATTGCTTCGCATGCTTTACATACATAAGATTAAGTGTATTTATTCTGATCTTATCAGTGTAAAAATGAGAGATGGTGGTATCAGTAGTAAAGATTTCAAAAGTAAAATCAAGATGAACCGCGAAGACCTTGTTTCTTTGAGAAAAAACGGTATTAAGAGCAATATTTTGCTCATTTGGCTCAAGTACTTCATTAAATTTTTTCAATTAATCTAACTCAACTCTCACTCGGGAAAATCTTTCCGGGATTGAGGATTCCATTGGGGTCAAATGCTTTTTTTATTCCTTTCATCAAAGCTATATGAACCGGGCTATACACTATGGGCATATATTCTTTTTGTACCAAACCAATTCCGTGTTCACCTGAAATTGTTCCACCTAATTCTTTACAGGTAAGGAACAATTCCGTAATTGCTTTTGGAATCATTTCTTGCCACAGTGTATCACTGAGACTATTTTTCAAAATATTTACATGTAAATTCCCATCACCGGCATGACCATAGCAGACACTTTCAAAACCATATTTTAGTTCTAATTCCTTTACTCGAGCAAAGAGAGTTGGCAACGCATATCGGGGCACAACAGTATCTTCTTCTTTGTAAACAGAACTTTGTTTGACAGCTTCGCCCATAATACGTCTTAATTTCCAAAACTTGTCTTGTTGTTCTGCGGTATCTGCCAATTCTGTTTCACCTGCTCCAAATTGTTCCAACACTGAATATACCTGTTCACATTGGCTCATCAACACATCGGGATTATCGCCATCAAGTTCAATAAGAACAAATGCTTCAATCCCTTCCGTAGCAACAGCAATACCTGTAGCTTTTGATGCAATTTGCATTGCTTTGCTTTCCATAAATTCCATTGCAGAAGGCGTTATGCCTTGACGCATCATTTCCGGTATAAAGGTACAAGCGTTGGCAGCCTTTGCAAATCGAGTTAACATCAACATTCGATGCGAAGGCAACGGTATCAGTTTAAATACTATTTCAGTAACAATCCCCAATGTGCCTTCGCTTCCTACCATCAATTGAGTCAAATTATAACCCGTACTGAATTTTAAAGTATCAGCTCCTGTCCAAATCAACTCACCGGAGGGTAATGCAATTTGCAGGTTCAAAACATAATCTTTTGTTGTGCCATACTTAACCGCTCTTGGACCTCCTGACGCATGGGCAACATTGCCACCCAAAAAACAGGAACCTTTACTGGCGGGATCGGGTGGATAAAACAAACCCAGTTTTTCGACCTCTTCTCTCAATGTTTGATTGATAACACCGGGTTGCACTCGTGCTTGAAGATTATGTAAATCAATCTCCACAATCCTATTCATTTTTTCTAAGGAAAGTGAAATACCGCCAAAAATCGGCAAACTTCCTCCACTTAAACCGGTACCGGCTCCTCGTGGTGTAACCGGTAATAAATTCTTGTTACAATATGCCAAAATTTGTGCAACCTCTTCAGCTTTTGTCGGCAACACTACAAGTTCCGGTGGAAAATAAAAATCCTCTGTATAGTCGCTTCCGTATGGTTTGACTTTGTTTTCTTCAACAATTATTTGTTCAGTATTAATAAAAGCCTTGAGTTCACTGATATGTTGTTCTGTTACTTTGTGGTATTGCATTGCAAAAAAATAAATACTTTTGAATTCAGAATAAGACAACAAAAATGAGAAAAACATTCAGTAATTTCATCCTGCTTTCTGGAATAACACTCCTGACTTTCCCACAGACTCTTCTTGCACAACAACTTAACCTAAAGGATATTTGGGCTTCTGCTAAATATAGTCCTAATGGAATTCAAAACTTTATAGCCCTAAATGACGGAAAGAGTTTTGTAAAATTAGAGAACAATGAAATCAGCGTATTTGATTTCAAAACAGGTAATAAACTTTCAACTTTAGTCAAAAAAACAGATTTAAAGTATGAAGGAAAGGAAATTCGTATGCACTCATTCACCTTTAGCTCTGATGAAAGCAAGGTATTAATTGAGAGTGATATTCAACCCATTTATAGACATTCTTACGAAACCAAAGTTTTTGTTTTAGATCTCAAAACCAAAACTATCACAAATATTTTTGGTGGATATTGCAGATATGCAACTTTTTCTCCTGATGGGAATAAAGTTGCTGGTGTGGTGAACAACAACATCATAGTCCAAAACATTAAGGATTCCAGCGTTGTGATTATTGGGGGTGACGGTAAAGCAAATGAAATTATATATGGAGCAGTGGATTGGGTTTATGAAGAAGAATTCACAATGAGTCGCGGTTATGAATGGAGTCCTGATGGAAAAAATATCGCGTATTTCAGATTTGATGAAAGAAAAGTGCCCGAGTTCACAATTGAGCTATATCAAGGTAAGAGTTACCCTACTCTCGAAAAATACAAATATCCTAAAGCAGGCGAACCAAATTCTTTAGTCAGTGTCAATGTATTTGAATTAGCATCGCTTAAGAACACACAGATAGCAAGCACAGAATCGGACAACTCATATCTACCCAGAATACAATGGGCAACTGCCAATCTCTTGTATTATCAACATTTGAACAGACATCAAAACAACCTTAAGGTTCATCAGTTTAATATTCAAACCGGAGCAAACACAACCATTTACGAAGAAACAAACAAATATTATATTGATATCAATAATCAATATTATTTTGACAAAACAGGAATGTCTTTCTTGTTTTTGAGTGAACGAAATGGTTTTAATCAAATATATCAACTCAACACACAAACAAAAAATTTAAAAGCAATTACACCTGCATCTTATGATGTAGATGCCATTAAATATTATGATACAGATAAAGGAATTATTTATTTCACATCTGCTGAAGAAACACCAACAGAAAGACAATTGTACAAAATAACTATATCAAACAACAAGAAGACTAAAATTACAACAAAATCAGGTTGGCATAATGTTACCTTTACCAAGGGTGGTCATTATTTTTTGGAAAGCTACTCTACGTTTGCTACCCCACCCGTTTACACTTTAAAAGATAATAATGGCAAAGTAATTCGTGAATTAGAAAATAACGAAAATCTCGTCAAATTGCTGGAAAAAGAAAACCTTGGCAAATTCAAATTTGGAAAGTTAACAACTGCACAAGGAACATCGCTCAATTACTGGCAAATATTACCCCCTAACTTTGATGAAAGCATGAAATATCCTGTGTTGTTTTACGTATATGGAGGGCCCGGTTCTCAAACCGTTAAAAATCAATGGGGTGGAGCAAATTTCATGTGGTTTCAATTTCTTGCACAACAAGGTTACATCATTATGAGCGTTGACAACAGAGGCACCGGATTTAGAGGAGAAGAATTCAAAAAATGTACCTACCTAAATTTAGGCAAACTAGAAATTGAAGACCAAATTGCCTCCGCACAATGGATGGCAACTAAATCTTATGTTGATTCTTCACGTATTGGTATTTGGGGTTGGAGTTACGGTGGATTTATGAGTTCTCTGGGCATTACATTAGGCTGTGATATTTTCAAGGCTGCAATCGCTGTTGCACCGGTAACAAACTGGAAATTCTATGATAATATTTACACTGAACGATATATGCGTACACCACAGGAAAATCAGGGAGGTTACGAATTCAATGCTCCACTCTCACATGTTGATAAAATAAAGGGCAAGTTTTTGCTCATCCATGGAACGGCTGATGACAACGTGCACGTACAACAAACTATGGAAATGGTACGTATAATGGTAGAAAAAAATATTGCTTTTGAATCAGAATTTTATCCAAATAAAAACCATGGAATTTATGGCGGAATGACAAGAATGCATTTATTCAATCGCATCACTCATTTTATTAACGAAAACTTATAATTAAATTTTTACATTCGCAGACACATTTAAACAAAAACAAATATGCATCCTTACTCTATTATGTCATTAGCCTGGGGAGCCGTTGCTATCTGGGTATTATTCGTAATTTTATTAAATCGTAAAATTCATCCGAGAGCCTTGTTCGCATTGTTCATGGTAGAATTATGGGAACGTTTCAGCTATTATGGCATGCGGGCAATCTTGATTCTCTACATGACTTCGGAACTAGTAAAAGGAGGATTTGCGTTTGATGACACTAAAGCATACGGAATCTATGCTGCTTATGGAGCCTTAGTCTATCTGACACCTCTGATTGGAGGAGTGTTGGCAGACAAAGTCATGGGGTTCAGAAAAGCAATTATCTGGGGAGCGCTCATTATGGCTTTAGGACAATTTACATTATTCTTAGACAACCAAACAACCTTCTATTTTGGTCTGGCTTTATTGGTCATAGGAAATGGTTTTTTCAAACCCAATATTTCCAGTTTAATTGGCAGATTCTACAAAGAAGGAGACCCCAAAAGAGATGGAGCATTCACCATTTTTTACATGGGTATTAACATTGGAGCATTTCTAACTCCATTAACCTGCGGAGCAATTGGAGAAATAGAAGGTTGGAAATACGGGTTCCTAACTGCCGGTCTTGGGATGTTAGTAGGATACCTAATCTTTATCTTTGCGCAAAAGAAAGGTTGGTTGGAAGAACACGGATATGAACCTGAAGACGCAAGCACTCCTCTTATTAAAAATGTTAGTAACAAAATACTACCTTTAATTACTGTCATTATTTTAATTCCTATTGCTTGGATCTTAATTCTTCACAATAGCGTAGTAGATATAGGCTTAGCTGTACTTGCAGTAACAGTTATTGGCTACTTGCTACTTCAGGCAAATAAATATGAAAAGGCGCAAAAACAAAGAATTTGGGTTATTGTGATATTATTACTTTTTACAACAGTATTCTGGACATTCTTTGAATTAGCAGGTTCTGCATTAAACTTATTTACAGAAAGAAATGTTAATAAACACATCGGTGGATTTAATGCCCCTACTACATTCTTTCAATCTATCAACCCCTTATTTATTATCATTTTTGCTCCAATTTTTTCTTGGATTTGGATTAAACTTGGAAATGCCGGAAAAGAACCCGCTGCTCCTTACAAGTTTGCTACAGGATTAACCTTACTCGGATTAGGTTTTGTAGTTTTAACGATGGGAAATAATTATGCAGTTGAAGGTTTGGTTCCCGCTTTCTTCCTTATTATACTGTACTTATTACATACATTAGGTGAATTAACTCTTTCACCTGTGGGATTATCATTGGTTACTAAACTATCTCCTGCCAAAATTGTAGGACTTATGATGGGAATTTGGTTTCTCTCTTCATCCATTGCGCATCAAGGAGGCAAACATATAGCCGCCTTTACTACAGTAAATGAAGCTACAGTCATAAAAGAGGAATCCTTTAAAAACAGGATTGAAGATAAAAATGTTGTTTCCGTTTTAGAAAGCGAAACGTTTATTCATTCATTGGGTGAATATTCTGTCGAAAAAGCTTTGATAGACAATCAAACTCTGTCTGCTCTCAACGGGACTGACGAGACACCTAAGTACGCAGTTGCAACACTCCAAATAAAAGAATTGTATGACAAAGCTACAGATGCACAAGACGATGCAGAGAAAAATAAAATCATTGAGAACAGCACCAGACATTTCTTAGTGAATGCCAGTGACAAACTTAATCATGGTATAGTAACTGAAGCCGAAGCCGAGCAGATTATCAACACCAGCATTAGTGGTAAAGTAATCGCGTCTTTAAGAACAGATGCACTTGCGTTAGGCATGGGAGTATTCAAATACCTTGGATATTTTGCTATCGGTTGCGCATTGTTATTATTTGCTTTAGGTCCAATCATTACTCGTTGGATGCACGGAATAAAATAATTTTACTCATATAGACACATTTAAAAGAAGCGGACTTTGTCCGCTTTTTTATTTCTATATTAAGAATATTTTCAAATTCATTTTAGTTACTTTTGCATTTTAAAACAGAACTAACTTACTCAGATAAATGAAAAATAAGTACATTGACTTAATTGAACAGACTTTTGACTGGCCTCAAGAAGAATTTGAAGTAGAAAATGGCGAACTGCTTTTTCATGACATAAACCTCATGGAAGTAGTAGAACAGTATGGCACACCGCTCAAATTCACTTACCTCCCAAAAATTTCCGAAAACATCAAAAAGGCAAAAATGTGGTTTAATGTGGCAATGGCAAAAGCTGACTATCAAGGTGAATACAACTATTGTTATTGTACCAAAAGCTCTCACTTTATACATGTAATTGAAGAAGCGCTGAAGAATGACATTCACCTTGAGACATCTTCTGCTTTCGATATCAACTTAATCCAATCTCTTTATGAAAAAGGATTAATCAAAAAAGACAAATTCATTATATGCAACGGCTTTAAACTTACACAATACATTGAAAACATTGCAGAGCTAATCGAAAGTGGATATACAAATGTAATTCCTGTTATAGACAACTTCAAAGAAGCCGATGCCATATTAGAGAGGTTGCAAGGACCACTCAATGTTGGAATACGCATTGCAGCAGAAGAAGAACCTAAGTTCCCATTTTACACTTCAAGATTAGGTATAGGATACAAGGACATAGTACCATTTTTCAAACAAAAGATTCGCCCGCGCAAGAATGTCAAATTAAAAATGTTACACTTCTTCATTAATACCGGAATTGAAGATGATGCATACTATTGGAATGAATTACATAAATGTATAAAAGTATATTGTGAATTGAAAAGATTCGAACCTGAATTAACCTATCTTAATATAGGAGGAGGTTTTCCAATTAAGAATTCACTTAAATTCGACTTTGACTACGAGTACATGGCAACAGAGATTATCGCTCAGATTAAGACGGTTTGCGAATCTCAAGGAATTCCGGAACCTGATATTTTTACAGAATTTGGATCATTTACTGTAGGTGAAAGCGGTGGAATTATTTATAAGATTGAAGAACAAAAAATCCAAAACGACAGAGAAAAATGGAACATGATTGACAGCTCATTTATGACCACCCTACCCGACTCTTGGGCTATCAATAAGAAATTCATTATGCTTCCACTGAATCATTGGGAAGAAACATACGAGCGTGTATTGTTAGGTGGCATTACATGTGACTCTGATGATTATTACAACTCTGACCAACATTCTAATGCAATATACTTACCATCATACAATCAAGAAGACCCACTATATATTGGATTCTTTCACACTGGAGCTTATCAAGACAGCATAGGCGGATATGGCGGAATTCAACATTGTCTTACTCCAGGACCAAAACAAATTTTAATTACTCGAAATGAAGATGGCAATTGGATAACAAAACTTTTCAGTAAAGAACAAAGTTATAAGAGTATGTTAAAAATATTGGGGTATTAATGAAAACGTATAAGCACTACTACATTGTTAAGGCAACACCTGAGGAATTATTCAAAGCACTCACATTGCCTTATACAATTCAATTGTGGTCAGGTGCTTCGGCAATAATGAGCACAGATATCAATTCCGAATTTTCATTATGGGACGGTGCAATTTGTGGTAGGAACCTTGAATTTGATGAAGGGAGAAAGATTGTGCAAGAATGGTATTTTGGAGAAGACTCTGACCAATCTATTGTTACAATTAAATTACATGCACACCCAAAAGGAACCTCTGTTGAGTTAGTCCATACAAACATTCCGGATGAAGCGTTTGATGACATCTCACAAGGTTGGGATGAAATGTATTTTGGTGCTCTTATAGATTTTTATGAAGATGAATAAGTCTATATGGGAGGTTAGACTTGAAATATGCTATGTTATTAATATGCTACCAAATCATCCTAACGAAATAGAAAATCTTAATTTGGAAGTGACTAATTAGCCTCTAATTACCTTTATGTACATGACTACATAGCAAGCAACTATGAATCAAAATCTTTGCTTCTGGGCGTAACTTGATGACAAAAAAAAGTCGCTCTTATTGATAAGAGCGACTTTTGTCTAAATAGAGACCTTGTATTAGAAATAGAAGTACAAGTTTATTCCTCCGTTAAAATTGTCAAGCCCTAAACCGAAAGAAGATGGATTCCAATTATTATTCTTAAACTCAACTTTCTCAGCTGTAAGGTTGTCAAAGTCAAATGTCTCATGAGATGAATAAGATTTTCCTCTTCTAGCAACTGCCGCGGAATAACCTAATTCACCACCAAGTGATATTTTAGGAGTAATAAAATATTCAGCTCCAACATATCCTCTAGCTCCCACAAGAAATGTATTTCCCATATTAGTATATGTAGTTCTGTAGTATCTACCTCCTTGAACGAAAACGTTACTTGCAAAATTAGTTGAAGCGGGAGCAGTGAAATCAGTAGTCATTTCATTACCGTATGTGAACCTATCTTGTCTGGAAACATATCCAATAAAAAGTTCTGCCCCATAAATTCCTTGTAAGCGTTTGCTACCCTTACGTTTTTCAATACCGGCACCCAATAACACGTTAGACATTCTGATATTGTGTTTATCTTCTACAAACTCCGGAAGTAGAACATTATTAATCAATACATCTTTTGCAACAAATCCTGAAACTGTTTGGTTATAAAGATTACCTGCAAATCTAACTCTATAGGCAGTATTAGAACTTTTCATATACTTGCCCATAAAAGCTATGTTATTCAGACTAAAATTACCGTTCAAAATACTTGGACCATTCGCATTTACAAAAACAGGCGAAGTATTTCCGTTTGTTCCATTCAGCAAATTTCCGGCATAGTTCAAAAATGGATTGGCGGCAATACCAAACGCCCAGTCGCTTTGCTGTGGAAGGACTTCTTGTCCCTTTTTATTCTTAAAGCTCAGCTCTTCCTGTGCACTGATGGTTGGCATAGTCACACCAAGAACCAAAGCCGTTAAAATTATCTTTCTCATATTTCTGATTATTATATTTTTAGTGGATAAATAACAGAATATTATTCGAAGATAATATCCTCAATATTGGTTTCATTCTTGTTCACAGTAGATGAAGTAGTTACTGTTGTGTAACCATAATCAACTTCTGTTTTACAATCTCCACCATCATCATATTTTTGATCAGCAAAGAATTTCAATCCACGTACTTTTATAGTTTTGCTAGCAGACTTGGATTCAACTGAAAACTCATAAGTACCGTCAGATTTTACATTAATTACTACTTCTCTTGATTCTGAATCATCATCGGTCCAAGTAATAACAAGTTTAGTTCCAGAAGGAACCTTAGAAACTTGATCGTCAGGATCTGCTTCGCACAAATCGTTTCTATATTCAACTTTTCCTTTTATAGTTACAAGACCAATAGGAAGTGATTTTTCAGAAGTATATTCTTCATTTTCTGTCTTAGTTTGACCTTTATATAAAGTAACAGTACGAGAAGCAGAACCGTTAATCATAAATTCTACAACTTCTTTTGAACCATCTTCTTTAGTTTGTTCCAAATTAATTTTGTTTGGTAACTCGAGCATTGCGTTTACAACTTTGCTTCCGGCATCTACTTTAAGAGTATAATATCCATCTGCATTTGTTGTAGCTTCATACACTTTCACACCGGAAGGTGCTGATGAAGTGCTTAAATCTGAAAAGTTAATTCTAGCAATTACTTTTACACCTGAAAGACCATCTTTTTTGCCGCTAGTCAAATCAATATCACCAGTAATTCTACCGGTAATTGTTGCCTGACCTAGTGTTGAAGTCGCTGTGTTTCCTTCTTTTTTACAAGACTGGAAAGAGAGTAGGCAAGGCACTGCCATTGCCATAACGATGTTTAAAAATTGTTTCTTCATATAATTGTTTAGTTTAGGGTTGCAATATTAGGCAAAAAATTGATATACAGACTTTAAGCTATAAAATTTTATCCATACATGCCAACTTAACTAAATACACACAATTTACTTCAGAATATTATATATGAATGAGGAAATTCTATAAGAATACAAAAGGGTCATCAGTGAGTTATAAAAAAATTGACAACGCAAGCACCCACAAAAACAAGCCATATAATTCACACAACTCTATTTGCAACAAAGCAAATAATGGACAAGCACCTTGCCTCAAGCAACTTTAATAATAGTATATATTTGATTTTAATTATGAAACACATGCTCTCTACCCTCTTAAAAATAAAAAACAAAGGTCGGCATTATTCACTACCGACCTTTGTTCATTTAAGTAGATTGCTTACTTTCCTGAGTTCACTTTCTCAATCTCATTCTGATAGTACTCCATATTTGTCCTATCCTTTTTAAATTTATAAAAATCACGAAGTATAGTCAGCAGGTTGATTTTTTCTTCTTTTTCTTTTATTTCACCTGACTCATATGCTTCTTTCAAGTAAGGTAAAGCCTTCTCATATAAAGCATACTTTTTTGCTTCTAAATCATCGTACAAAGCAAAATTAGAAGCATTTGCATTCATCTTTTCAATAATTGGAACCGTTTGATCAATAAACATTGCACCAAGGTTATACTTAGCATCCATATTATTTTCATTTAGTTCAATTGCTTTTCTATAATCTCTCTCGGCAGATGCATAATCTTTCTTTTGATGAAACAAAGAGCCTCTGTAAAAATAATAATTAGAATTTTCGGGATCGGACTCTATGGCTTGATTGAATCTGTCCAACAACTCATCTGTCTTACCTTTTGCAAGATAATATCCAATTTCCTCTAATAACAAATCCTTGTTTTCAGGATATATATTCCGTCCTTTTTCCAAAACCTGAATTCCTGTTGCTGAATCACCTTCTTGGAAATAAGATTGAGCAAGGAAAATATATAATTGAGGTTCATCATACTTATTATCAATCAACATATTCAAGAATTTTCTTGAATTCACTCTATCACCACCTTCATTTGCATAATAATACATGCTGAGCAAAGCCTTGTTGGTGGTAATACCATTTTGTTTAAGATTTTGTTTCTCATCATGCAAGGTCAAATGATATGCAGCCTCTGCATATTTCACAGCGAGTTGATATTGACCTTTGTCAGCAAAAGCACCTGCATCTACTAAACAGAAATTGGCTGAATAAAGCATGTTTGCATAAACATCTTCTAACTCACCTTTTTTCTTTTTCTCTGTTGAAATCAAGTATTGATAAAAAGATTCAGCTGATTTCAGAGATGCTTGAGAATCCAACTCTTTAAATTTTACATCATCTTGGGCATTGGCTGCAATTTGCATATACACCAATCCTCGATAATAATACATTTTAGCCGTACCTTTTGTGGTTTCATGTTCATAGGCTTCATCTATGGATTGTTTTGCACGTACAAGGTCATTATTTTTCATGGCAAACCATGCATCTGTCAATTTATGTGATTGAGCAAACACATTTCCACTGAAGGCAAGCAGTGCGAACATTAATACTGTTATTGATATCTTCTTCATACTATTACAAATTTACTTTATACATCATGTTATTCAATTATTATGCCGTTCCGTTTTACCAACGGAACGGTTTCATTATTGATGTTACTCTTCTGGGGTTTCATCGGCATTTTCAGGGTTAACATTATCTCCGTTATCAGCACCTTCCACATCGGGAATAATAACATTTGGATCTGTAACTTGTTCAAAATCTTCTTCAATATCAGCATCAGGATCATATTTTACTCTGGCTACAGATGCAATCATATCATTGTCTTTGATATTAATCAATCTAACACCCTGAGTTGCACGACCCATAACTCTTAAGTCCGCAACCCTGATTCTGATTGTTAGACCGGAGCGATTAATAATCATTAATCCGTCTTTCTCCTCAACAGATTTTATTGCAATCAAATCACCCGTCTTATCAGTGATGTTAAGCGTTTTTACTCCTTTACCGCCCCTACCTGTTATCCTGTAGTCGTCCAAATCGGTTCGCTTTCCATATCCATTTTCTGAAACAACTAAGATTGTAGTTTCTATTTCAGATTTCGTATCCACACAAACCATTCCTACCACTTCATCTTTTGCAGATTCTAATGTGATACCCTTTACACCCGAAGCTGTTCTTCCCATAGGACGGACAAGTGTTTCATTAAAGCGTATTGCCCTACCGGATTTTTTTGCTAACACTACTTCACATGTACCATTAGTTAATTTTCCTTCTAACAATTCATCTCCTTCTCTTACGGTAATTGCATTAATACCATTGGCTCTCGGGCGAGAATATGCTTCTAATGAAGTCTTTTTGATAATACCTTTTTTAGTACACAAAATCACAAAGTTATTTTCAGTGTATTCCTTATCTTCTAAGTTCCTAACATTAATAAATGCTTTCACCTTATCATCTTGAGGGATTTGAATTAGGTTTTGAATTGGTCTTCCTTTTGTTGCTTTACTACCTTCAGGAATTTCATAGACTTTGAGCCAGAAACAACGTCCTTGTTCTGTAAAGAAAAGTATATAGTTATGCGTAGAAGCAATCATTAAGTGTTCTACAAAATCCTCATCCCTATGAATTACTCCTCTATTACCCCTGCCTCCTCTGTTCTGCTCTCTATATTCATCTAAAGTAGTTCTTTTTACATATCCCATATGCGATATAGTTACCACTACTTTTTCATCTGGAATCAAGTCTTCAATACTGATGTCATCAGCAGAGAGAACAATTTCAGATCTACGGTTATCATTAAACTTCTCTTTCACCTCTAACAACTCATCCTTGATAATTTTCATCCTTAACTCAAATGAAGCCAACACTTCATTATAGTATTTACTCAGTTCCATGATTTCCCTATACTCTTCTCTGATTTTATCTCTTTCCAGTCCTGTTAATCGTTGCAACCTCATGTCCAAAATTGCTTTTGCTTGGATTTCGCTCAAATTAAAAGTCGTCATCAAGCCGTCTTTTGCATCATTCGGATTGGTTGATTCTCGAATTAATTTGATAACTGCATCAAGATTATCAAGAGCAATCAACAACCCTTCTAAGATATGGGCTCTTTTTTGGGCTTCATCAAGCAAGAACTGAGTTCTGCGGGTTACAACATCGTGTCTATGATCTACGAAATGTCTAATTAAACTCTTCAAATCAAGCACTTCAGGACGACCATTAACCAATGCGATATTGTTGATACTGAATGAACTTTGCAGGGCTGTATATTTATACAACTGATTTAACACAACATTTGGAATGGCATCTCTCTTCAAATCAAACACAATTCTCATTCCTTGTCTTCCTGATTCATCACGAATACCACTAATACCATCAATCACTTTTTCGTTGACTAAATCAACAGCTTTGACAATAATCTGGGAAGGACTCACCATATAAGGCACTTCAGTTACAACAATCATTTCCTTTCCGGTATGTGAAGTTTCAAACTCTACCCTACCTCTCATCACAACCCTTCCTCTACCGGTTTCGTAAGCACTTCTTACTCCCTCCATTCCATAGATAATTCCACCTGTTGGAAAATCAGGAGCTTTGATATGTGTCATCAATGTTGCAATATCAATATCATTATTATCAATATATGCTACCGTACCGTCAATAACCTCACCGAGTTGATGAGGTGCCATATTGGTAGCCATACCTACGGCAATTCCTGAAGCTCCATTTACAAGTAAACTTGGAACCTTAGCAGGTAGTACTGTCGGCTCTTTTAACGACTCATCAAAATTGGGTCTAAAATCAACAGTATTTTTATCGATGTCAGCCATCATCTCTTCGGCAATTTTTTTCATTCTTGCCTCAGTATAACGCATTGCTGCTGGCGGGTCGCCATCTATTGAACCATAGTTTCCTTGTCCGTCAACCATCATATAACGCAAGCTCCAATCCTGCGCCATTCTTACCATTGTATCATAAACTGAGGAGTCTCCATGAGGGTGATATTTACCCAACACCTCTCCCACTATTCTGGCTGACTTCTTATACGGACGGTTATGTGCCAATCCCAAGTCTGTCATTCCATAAAGCACACGTCTATGCACCGGCTTGAGTCCATCACGTACATCGGGTAAAGCACGAGATACAATTACCGACATTGAATAGTCGATGTAGGCGGTTTTCATTTCATCTTCGATATTTATCGAAATGATTCTTTCTTCACTTTCTTCTGGGTTCTGATTATCCATTTTTTCTTTTTTAAAAGGTGCTGCAATTTACACAGAAATCACTTACTGACTTTACTACTTGCTCACATAATTTAAACATTCACAACAAAAAAAACGACTCGGCAAATTCCATTGAATTCCGTCTTAATTTTTACTAATCTATTTCATGGTTAACCTTAGATACAAAAGAGCAGTAGGCATGAATATTTCTACCCTTATATTGATACATTTGCAAACTAAATTTTAGAACGTGAAAAAAGGAGGACAAGAGAACGTACACCACTTATTCCAATGCCTTTACTCATTAGGGGTAAGACATATTTTCATCTGCCCCGGATCTCGTAATGCCCCTTTAATCAATGGTGCTGTATCGCACAATGGTTTTGAGCTACATTCAGTCGTTGATGAACGCGCTGCCGGATATATGGCTTTGGGTGCGGCACAGATAACTCAAGTACCGGTCGTTATTATTTGTACTTCCGGAACCGCATTACTCAATCTGTTTCCGGCTGTTGCAGAAGCGCATCAGCTACATGTACCTTTAATTGTGCTCAGTGCCGACCGCCCTTTGCTTTTATTAGATTGCTGGGAGAATCAATCAATTCATCAAAAAAGGGTTTTTGGGAAATACGCAAATAAGTATATTGAATGGAAAGGATTGTTAGAATCAAAACGCGCATTGGGAAAAGTAGATCGGATAGCTTCCAAAATTCTTACATATTCCCAATTCCCGGATAAGGGTGTCGTTCATGTAAACTTTCACTTTTCAGAACCATTGTACTTCCATGAACCTATTAGCATTTACAATCCTTTTAGTTTAGTAAAGACAAACAAACAATTCACAGCTCCGATTTTCCATAATCACTCTGTTAAAACAGGCAGAAGTCTAATGGTGCTGTGCGGTACAGGCAGCTACCAAGACTCTATTGCACATGAATTAACATTGCTATCGCAACAAGATGCGCTAATCTTATGCGACATCAGTTCTCCTTATCGTCAGTTGCAAAGCCATCAACATTGGGAGTTATTGCTTAACTCAATTACAGAGGAATTCTGGCTTAAACGTAAACCAGAAACACTTATTACAACAGGGAGTTTCTTACTAAATAAAAATTTAAAGAATCTTATTAGAAAACATCCCCCCAAGAACCATTACCATCTTGCTGATACAAACATTGTTCGAGATACATTCTTTACAAAACCTATTATCCTAAAAACACTTGGGGCATCATTAGAAAGTGATATGCAGAGCAATGCGAGTTTTAAACAAACTTGGACTCAAGCGATGGATAGTAAAAGTGTTCAGTTTACAAAACTGCTGCAACAACAGACAGAATTAACAGATTTATGGACAGTATCACAATTAATGGAACTGCTCCCACACGATGCAATCATCCATGCAGCAAATTCCATGTCTGTGCGCTATGTATCAGTATGCGCGCCAAATCAAAGTAACAGAGTGTATTCAAACAGAGGTACCAGCGGCATAGACGGCTGTCTATCAACTGCTATTGGAGCCGCCTTGGCAGATTCAAAACATGAACATTTTTTAATTAGTGGTGATTTAGCCTTTTTTTATGACATCAATGGGCTTTGGATTGAAAAACTGCCGAAGAATCTGAAGATTATTTTACTTAACAACCATTGTGGGAACATCTTTGACATGATTCCCGGTCCTTCAACAAGTAAAGCCGGGCATTTATTTACGACCCCTCATACACGTACCGCACACAATATTGCACAAGATTTTAATATAGAATATTTTACGGCAAATAAGCAGCAAGATTTCACCCAACAGGTCTCGGCTTTTCTTAGTTGCACATCTTTGGCAATCTTTGAAACAACCAGCGATCCACAAGCAAACCAACGAATCTGGAAACAATTAAAATAAAAAAAGAGCAATCCCTTTCGGTATAGCTCTTTCTAAAATTCTATTATCTGTTTAGTGAGCAGCCCACGTTTGCGCTTTCAGATCAATTCCTTCTTTAAACATCTCCCAAAGAGGACTCATCTCTCTCAGTTTTGTTACAGCTTCTTTCACATGTTCAATGGTGTAATCAATCTCTTCTTCAGTAGTAAATCTACCAAGTCCAAAACGTAATGAAGAATGTGCTAATTCATCATCCAACCCTAATGCTTTTAACACATAAGAAGGCTCTAAAGATGCCGATGTACATGCAGATCCGGAAGAAACAGCAATGTTTTTAATTCCCATTATCAACCCTTCACCTTCAACATATTTGAAAGACATATTTAATACATGGGGTAGTTTGTGAGCTTTATTTCCATTGATATATGACTCTTCTAATACGCTTAAACCATCTTGAAGCTTGTCTCTAAGTTTGCTTAAGCGCTTGCCTTCAGTTTCCATTTCATTTATACATATTTCACATGCTTTTCCAAATCCTACTATGCCGGGTACATTCAAGGTACCGGAACGCATACCTCTTTCATGTCCTCCTCCATCCATTTGGGCAATTACCTTTATACGAGGATTTTTTCTTCTTACATACAAAGCACCTACTCCTTTGGGTCCGTATAATTTGTGTGCACTAAAAGACATCAAATCTATTTGATCATCCAACACATTTACCGGAACTTTACCTACTGCTTGCGTTGCATCTGTATGAAACAATATTCCTTTTTTCTTTGCCAATGCCCCTATTTCCCTAATCGGCTGAATTACACCAATTTCGTTATTTCCGAACATTACACTAATCAAAATTGTCTGAGGAGTAATAGCTTGTTCAATTTGCTTTACGCTTATCATCCCTTCTGTATCAGGTTCTAAATACGTAACTACTGCTCCTAATTTTTCCACTGCTTTACATGTATCTAATATTGCCTTATGTTCTGTAGTAACAGTGATAATGTGATTGCCCTTTTGTTTATACATTTCATAAACTCCTTTGATAGCCAAATTGTCCGATTCGGTTGCGCCTGAAGTAAAAAGGATTTCTTTTGCATCTGCACCAACTAACTTGGCTACTTGTTCACGTGCATAATCAACCGCTTCTTCAGCAATCCAACCGAAGGAGTGATTTCTGCTCGCTGCATTTCCAAATTTCTCAGTAAAATAAGGCAACATTTCTTCCAATACTCGGGGGTCAACCTGTGTAGTAGCATTATTATCAAGGTATATAGGTAATTTTAACATCGTTTTATTATTTAGATTGATTCTAAGCTGCGAAACTAAGCAATTATTTAAAATAAAAATATTTTATTGCGTGTTTAAATACGCATCTAGCAATGAAAAGGATAGAACATATCGGAATTGCGGTGAAAGACATTAAATCCGCCATCACCTTATACGAACAATTACTCAACACCCCATGTTATAAAAAAGAAGAAGTACCTACTCAAGGAGTGATAACTGCCTTTTTTAAAACCGGAGAAAACAAAATAGAACTCCTTGCACCTACCAATTCTGACAGTCCAATTGCTAAGTTTATTGAAAAACGTGGTGAAGGTATCCATCACTATGCATTTTTGGTGGAAAATATTGAAAGCGAAATCGAACGATTAAAAGATGAGGGTTTTACACTGATTAATGAAACACCTGTTGATGGTGCAGACAACATGAAAATTGCATTTCTTCATCCAAAATCTACTTTGGGGAACCTTATTGAGCTGTGTCAACCCAAGTAACACAATAAAAAGAAAGGTTTCAGAAATATTTATGCAGTGAACTACATCAAATCATTGTATAGCACTATCATCATCTTCCGCATATATTTTTAGAAAAGCTTTTTTACTGGCTAACTCTTCTGCTTTCTTTTTTGAGCTAAAAACCTCTCTCGAAAACTCAACATTATCAATACATACACATATTTCAAAATATGTTTCGCCATTGTATTTAAACTCTTTTACTACTTCATATTTCACTTCTCTTTTTACTTTTTGCGCATACTGAAGAAGTTTCCCTTTATAGCTAAGTTCTGACTTTTCTAACTCAATTAAATCTAAATGCGCATCTACAATTCGTTCGTGTATAAACTTCACTGTTTTTTTATACCCCTTATCAAGATAAACCGCACCTATCAATGCTTCTAGCGCATTTCCTCCAACTGCATGCATTGCACTTTGACGACCCAACATTGATTTATCAAACTTCACAATTTCTTGCAAGCCCATTTTATAAGCAATGTTTCCTAACTGTTCTCTACTAACCATTTTTGAACGCATCTCGGTCAAGAAACCTTCATTTTTATACGGGAAATGCTTAAATAACAATTCAGCACACACTAAATCCAAGACTGCATCACCAAGAAACTCAAGCCTTTCATTGTCTTCACGCAATTCTTTATTGTGAATTTTATTGGCTGTGGTTTTGTGTGTAAACGCTAACTTATAAATCTTAAGATTTTTGGGTTTATAACCTGTAATTTTCTTAATTCGCTTTGCAAATTTTTTATCTTTTCTAAAACTGAAAATAGAAAAAATACTCAACTGCAAAAATTAAGGATTAAACTTTTTAAAGATAACGGAAACATTATGTCCGCCAAAGCCAAAGGTATTGCTTAGAACAGCATTAACCTCTCTTTGTTGAGCTTTGTTAAAAGTAAAATTAAGTTTTGGGTCAAACACTTCATCATCGGTAAAGTGATTGATAGTGGGCGGAATGATACCTTTAGTCAATGCAAAGATTGCAGCCACAGCTTCTACTGCACCGGCAGCTCCCAATAAGTGTCCAACCATAGATTTGGTGGAGCTGATATTTAATTTATATGCATGTTCTCCAAACACTCTTTGAACTGCTTTCACCTCACTAATATCACCAAGAGGTGTAGAAGTTCCATGCACATTCACATAATCAATTTCTTCAGGGTGCATTTCTGCATCCTCTAAAGCGTGCATCATTACCATTTGAGCCCCTAATCCTTCAGGGTGAGGAGCGGTAATATGATGCGCATCTGCAGTTAAACCACCACCTGCCATTTCACAATAAATTTTGGCTCCACGTGCAAGTGCGTGGTCTAAATCTTCTAATATAATTGCAGCAGATCCTTCGCCTAACACAAAACCATCACGATCTTTATCAAAAGGTCTTGACGCTGTTTTAGGATCATCATTTCTCTCTGAAAGTGCTTTCATAGAGTTAAACCCTCCCATAGCGGGTTCATTAACACATGCCTCAGAACCACCAGAAAGAATGATATCTGCTTTACCTAAACGAATTAAATTAAAAGCATCAATTAACGCATTATTAGATGATGCACAAGCCGATACTGTTGTATAATTTGGCCCCCTAAACCCATATCTGATACTAATATAACCTGAAGCAATATCTGCAATCATCATAGGAATAAAGAAAGGTGAAAATCTGGGTGCGCCATCACCTTTGGCAAATTCAACCACTTCTTTGAAAAAGCTTGTCAACCCGCCAATGCCTGAGCCCCAAATCACACCTGCCCTATCCTTGTTTACCTTTTCAAGATCAAGTCCTGAATCATTAATTGCTTCTTGAGTGGAAACTAAAGCATATTGGGTAAACAAATCCATTCTTCTTGCATCTTTCTTGTCAAGAAAATTGGATGCATCAAAATTTTTAATTTCGCATGCAAACTTGGTTTTAAACAGAGAAGCGTCAAAGCGTGTTATAGGTCCGGCACCACTAACACCATTTTGCAAGGCGGTCCAATATGATTGAACATCGTTACCAATGGGGGTTAATGCTCCCAGACCTGTAACAACTACTCTTTTCAGCTTTTTCTCCATTAAAAAAGGGGAATTACTTAGAATGTTCTTCGATGTATTTTACTGCTTCGCCTACAGTTTGAATCTTTTCAGCTTGCTCATCAGGAATAGCAATATTGAATTCTTTTTCGAACTCCATAATAAGCTCTACAGTGTCTAAAGAATCTGCTCCTAAATCTTGTGTGAAGCTTGCTTCAGTAGTAACTTCGCTTTCTTCTACTCCTAGTTTGTCAACGATAATTGACTTTACTTTTGTTGAAATATCTGACATAATCTTTTAAATTTTTCTTGGGTGCAAAGAACTATCTTTTTACGAAAAAAGGCAAATTCTTTTTTTTCATTATTTATTTTGAATCAATGCACTGATATACTTGCCCAATATATCAAATTCGATATTGACATAATCACCGATACGTATGTGTTTAAAGTTTGTATGTTCAAAGGTGTAGGGAATGATTGAAACTTGTATTTCGCTTTTTTTTGATTCTACAACCGTCAGACTTACACCATTTAAGCAAATTGAACCTTTGTTGACAGTAAAGAACTCAGGGCTTGATGCTTCATATTTTACAACTACCACCCAGCTTCCATTTTCATCCCTGATTTCTTTACAAATGCCTACCGTGTCAACATGACCTTGCACAAAATGTCCGTCAATTCTCTGAGAAGCGGTTAATGAACGTTCTAAATTTACCCGCTCTCCAATTGACCAATACCTTAAATTTGTTTTTGTTAAGGTTTCTTTAATTGCTGTAACTTTATACAAGTCCCCTTTTACTTCTTCCACAGTTAAACACACTCCATTATGGGCGACACTTTGATCTATTTTTAATTCTTTACTTATTTCACTTTTTAATGTGAATGTAAGGTTAGATTGGTTTTCTGCAATATGCACAACTTCTCCAATTGCTTCAATAATTCCCGTGAACATGCGGCAAAAGTAATTATTACTGATTAGTTAATTTTCTGATATAAAAATTCTTCGAACCCTCTGACTGATAGAAGTTAAGATTTCGTAAGGAATGGTATCTAATTTCTCTGCCCAACTATGCACTGACAGATCTTCGCCAAAAAGCAAAACACTATCCCCCTCTTCACATGATATTTCAGTTACATCAACCATTGTCATATCCATACATACATTTCCTATAACCTGTGCTTGATGACCATGAATCAGCACATAGTGATTGCGTTGACTAAACTTTCTATTAAATCCATCTGCATAACCTACTGCAATGACTGCTATCTTTCGGGCTTGATTCTCTTGGTTATGAAATCCATAACCTACCCCTTCACCCGCTTTGATTGTCTTAATTTGAGTGATGTGGGTTTTAAAAGTAAAGACATTTTTAAGATTTTTATTCAATACGCCCGAAGGGTCAATACCATATAAGGCAATGCCCAGTCTCACCATATCTCCACCTGCTTCTTTGAACCTGATTGTACCTGCAGAATTGCTGATGTGCAATATTGGATGACAATCTAATTGTTGTATTAGAAACCGACTATACTCCTCAAAATCCGAAATTTGTTTTTGCGTTTTGCTATCTTCAATACTCTCATCCGCAGCGGCAAGGTGAGTAAAAATTCCTTGTACTGTCAAACCTTTGATTTCCTTGAGTTTATTTATAAGCAATTCTCTTTCAAAGGATTGAAACCCTAAACGGTGCATACCTGTGTCCAACTCAACATGAACCTTGATTTGTTGTCCGGCACTTGCAAAGGCTTCTAATTGCGAGAAGGAACCTACAGCAGGCTCCAAAGCATATTCAACATATTTATCAATGTCCCCCAACTCAGGGTTTAGCACTAATATAGGGACTTTAATACCCGAATTACGAAGCGAAACTCCTTCATCTACAAAGGCTACTGCTAAATAATCAACTCGATGATGCTCAAGAAGTTTTGCAACTTCATAATCTCCACTACCATAAGCAAATGCTTTGACCATCGCCATAATCTTTGTTTCCGGTCTTAAGATGTTCTTTAAAAAGTGAAAGTTATGAGCTAAGTTATCGAGGTTGATTTCTAATGTAGTCTCATGTGTTTTGAGTTGGAGTCGTGAAGCCAGTAACTCCAATTGGTACTTACGACTGCCTTTGATTAAAATCGCCATGTCAACAAAAGGCAAATGCTGCATATTGCTCAAGAGTTCGGCTGTATCAGAAAAGACAAATTTAGTTTTTGCATGAATTAAATTTTGCATTTCCTGCCATACATTTCCAACACCCACAAACATGTCCAAGCCTTTATTATTTATCACTTCGGCTGCTTTTTTATATGCATCGTTTCCTGTTCCATCAGGGAAATCAGATAGCACCAAAGTTGTCTTTGATTGTTTTTTTTGTTGAATTAGAAAATCAATAGCTGCATTCAGCGCATCCGTGTCATTCGTCCATGTATCATTGATTATAGTGCAATTATGATAGCCTTCTAATAATTCTAATCGCATGGCAGGTGTTTGCAATTTATCAGGCTTACCTAATATTTTTTTTGAATCAACACCTAACTCAAGTGCAACAGCCAAAGCCATACTCATATTGGTTTTAGTGATTGCATCCTTATGGTGGTAATCAAAATTCCAAGATTTAGTTAATGTTTTGACTGTAAATGAATTTTCATAAAATGCAAAGAGGTAATCAGATGAAAAATCGGTTCCTACCAAAAGTATTTCTGCACGATAAGGAAACGCTTTCTTAAATTGTATTTCATCTTGCAAAAACACTTTTTGGGTGTGTTCAAACAACATACATTTTTCGAAAAATTTGTCCTTATCCGAGCTAAAACCCTCACTGTGAGCCGAGCCAAGGTGTGTAAAAACCCCAATTTCAGGTTGAATCATCTTGGCAAGTTTTTGCATCTCTCCCTTTTGAGAAACACCTGCTTCAATCAAATAAAATTCACAGTCAATATCTGCATTCAGTAGTGCAAGTGCTACGCCAATCTGACTGTTAAAACTCTTAGGACTTTTATAGGTTTTGAATTGTAAAGACAGCAATTCGTACAACCATTCCTTCACAATAGTTTTCCCATTGCTTCCTGTAATCCCTATCACCTTGCCTCTAAATGCACTACGATGTACGGCAGCCAACTCCTGTAATGCAATTAACGTATCTTTGACCAACAATTGACAGCACCCTTTGGGCAAATCTAAAACCTTAGATACTACAAAGACTTTTTGCCCCTTGAATGCTAACTCTTTACAAAATTTATGTCCATCAAACCTGTCACCTTTTATGGCAAAAAAAGCTCCTCCAGGTTGCTGAACATAATTACGACTATCCGTTATCACAAAATGCAATTCTTCTTGAGGGAGGGTTTGCCCTATCCATTCACCCTGTAACGCTGCTGCGAATTGAGTCGAATTATAAGAAAATGACATTTTACTTGGTATTGGCTTCTGACTAAGGTTTGTTGCGCTCGTTAATTATCAACTTTTCACTCATTCAACTCCTTCATTAGTCAGTGCAAATCTATCAATTTGTTTGAGGATACATGATACAAAAACTGCATTCTTTTTGTGTCGAAAAGCATTTCAATTGCTCCATAACTCTGACTCCTTCAGTGAGCTCAACAAACCTTCTCATCCATTCCGACTATTCAAATTACAGAGAAGGCACCTTGACACAAACTTTTTTATTCAATTTGGAACTCCCGATTATTTACTTTTCTCCTTGATATTCCTGCAATTCTTTCGAAAACGGATATAGTTCCAAGGCTTCTTCTGAGATTATTTTCAATTCCTTCAAGTTGCCTGATTTTTGTAATGCTTGGCACAAAGTATTATACATCATAAAAGATGTGTTACCCAATTGCTTGCTGCGCTTTAAAAATTGAACTGCTTCATCAAAGTTATTTTCTTTTAAGAATTGAACTCCTGCCAACAGTTGCAATTCTGCATTGAGCGGGTTGGATTGGGCTGAAATCTTCAACGTACTTGCAGTCAAAACACCGTCAAAAGTATGACGATTGACTTCGTTTACAAAGTGCGCAAGAAGTTGATTGTTTTGTCCCGTGCTCAGTGCTAATGACGCATATACAACTGCGTATTTGGACATAGCCGCATCAATGGATAAATAATAAGCTCCGGAGTAAAACTCGTCTTTATGAATGACAACAGCATTTGGGCGTGTGTAGGATTCAAACAAATTAATTAAGACTGCGTTATTACCTGCGGCATATAAGGTTTTGGCATATAACAAAACATACACTCCATCCGTACTATCTGTTTGGAACAATGATTTTGAGAGTGCCAATGCTTCATTTCTTTTATTTTGTTTTAAATACAAGTCAATCAAATGTCTGTCTGCATGTGGAGCATCTTGCGGAAAAACATGCTGATACTGCTTCCAAACTTGTTCTGCTCGATTCCATTCACTTACATTTCTCCATGCACTATCTGCAAGAGGATAAATGAATTGATATGCAGGGTTTACATCCAACAACTTTTGAAGCTGTGTTGCGGCATTGAGCAATTCTCCTTTTGCTGTCAATAATTCTACAAATTGCAACCGATACCAAAGATTATTTTCACGGTCGTTCTTTATGGCATTTTTAATGTAATCTAATGCTTTGTCTAAATTGCCGAGTTTAAATTCTGTTTGAGCAAGTCTATATAATGCTTCGGGTTGTTGTGGTTTTATTAACAAACAATTCTGAAACTGCTTTTGTGCAGTTAAATAATCATTGGAAATAAGTGCAAAATGTCCTGCAATAAGAGAAGACATAAAACGATTATCCAAGGCATATTGCGGAATCTTGGGAATAGGTTGATGTGGAATTTCCGCCACTTTCTTTTTCCCAGCACACGCAAGTAATAAGAATGCAAATATTACAACGAAAGGTAAACTTTTAAATCTTGCCATGCAGATTCTCAAACGTGTAATTATTATGATTGATTCCAAAATTGTGTTAATGCATGCTCCAATTCCTTAGGCTTGTTTGACCCTATCAGAATTTTCTTTCCTGACTTCAATTCTAATTGCAATCCCATATTCCCTGAGACATTAAAAGCAATCCCATTCTTGAATCCATATCGCAATCCCCATCCACCATATTCCTTTACAGGTTGATACTTTCGCACATAAGCCTCGGCAAGGCTTTCTTTTTGATACACCTTAAATTTTGCGTGAAATGGGAACATTTTAACATAAATCCCGTCCTTACAAATCTTGGTTCTTAGGGTAATATTTAATACAAAAACAGCAGTGAGTAACAAGAAACAAAACAACAATACAAGCCCTCTATTGCTCATGGGATTGTTGCCAAAGGGTTTTCCTAAAACCATTTGAGAAAACAGCCCATACAGAGGCATTGAACATACAACAATCAATAGTGCCCAAATCCAAAATTGTTTTGGCTTTTGTTTCTCTTCAAATAAGATGTTTTCCATAGACAATGCAAAGTTACAAAAAGAAATGCAAGCCTATTATATCTTACAAATATTCCTCAAACCTAATAACAGCATACAACGGATGGATTGAGACACAATCTTTTTGATAAAAAAGCAAAGAGGCTGCACGAATGTCCGTACAGCCTCTTTGCAAAAGAATCTAATTTTTATTTATTCTCGGGTGCAGGTCTTGGAATAAGTACCTTATGAGAAAGCTTGAACTTGCCTGTTTTCTTATCAATATCCAAAAGTTTCACGTCCACTTCATCACCCACCTGATACACTCCTTCCATTGATGGCAAACGTTTCCAATCAATTTCTGAAATATGCAACAATCCTTCCTTACCCGGCATAAATTCCACAAATGCACCGAACTCTACAATTGTTTTTACTTTACCGTGATACACCTCCCCAACCTCCGGTTCTGTGATAATACCTTTAATCCAAACCAATGCTTTTGCAATGCTTTCACCATCGGGAGAAGAAATTTCAACAATGCCCTTACCATCAACTTCGTCAATAGTAATCACTGTATTCGTTTGTGCTTGAATTTCCTGAATCACCTTGCCACCGGAACCAATAATAGCACCAATATATTCTTTAGGCACATCTAATTTCTCGATTCTTGGAGCATGTGGTTTCAATTCCGGTCTCGGTGCGGCAAGCGTTTTATTCATCTCGCCTAAAATGTGCAAGCGACCTTGTTTTGATTGGTTTAATGCTTCTGCCAACACTTCATAAGACAAACCATTTATCTTAATGTCCATTTGACAAGCAGTAATTCCTTTTTCAGTTCCTACTACTTTAAAATCCATGTCTCCAAGATGGTCTTCATCTCCTAAAATATCAGAAAGGATAACGTGTCTGCCTGTTTTTTCATCAGAAATCATCCCCATAGCAATACCGGAAACCGGTCTAGAAATCTGAATACCTGCATCCATCAATGCAAGGGCACCGGAACAAACTGTGGCCATCGAAGAAGACCCATTGCTTTCCAGCACATCGCTCACAACACGAATTGTATAAGGAACATCAGATGGAATAACTTTTTTCAATCCTCTCAATGCTAAGTTTCCATGACCTACTTCTCTCCTGCCTGGACCTCTGTTTGGTCTTACTTCTCCTGTTGAAAATGCAGGAAAATTATAGTGTAACATAAACTTACTGTAGCCATGATTCATTGGGCTGTCAAGAAGTTGTTCGTCCAATTTACTTCCCAATGTAACGGATGCCAATGCCTGTGTTTCACCTCTTGTAAAAACAGCACTTCCGTGTGCAGCCGGCAAATAGTCCACTTCTGACCAAATAGGTCGTATTTGCGTTGGGGTTCTTCCGTCTAATCTCACTTTGGTATCTAACAGCACATTTCTTACGGTTTCCCACTCAATTTGACCGAAATATGTTTTTACTTTAAACATATCTACTTCTTCATTATCAGCAAAAAGAGCAAGTGTATCTTCTTTAATTTGTGCAAATTGTTCTGACCTTGCGTTTTTGTCAGAAGCAGATTTTGCAACTTCTGCAATTTTTGGTTCTGCAAAATTCTTTATTGTTGCATACATTGTTGCATCTTCTTCAAAACGGGCATACTCTCTAATCGCAGTTTTTCCTACCTCTTGTTTCAATTCGATTTGAGCTTGGCATTGTTTTTTGATAATGGCATGTCCAAATTTAAGTGCTTCCAACAAATCCATTTCTTGCACTTCTGACATCTCACCTTCAACCATGTTGATATCATTAATAGTCCCCGCAATAATGATATCAATATCGCTGTTTTCGAGTTCAGTTTTGGTCGGATTTACTACAAATTGTCCATTTACTCTTCCTACTCTCACTTCAGAAATAGGACCGTTAAAAGGAATATCTGAAACAGCAATAGCTGCAGAAGCAGCCAAACCGGCTAAAGCATCAGGCAAAATATTTTCATCTGATGATATCAATGAAATTGCAACTTGTGTTTCGCAATGGTAATCATCGGGAAACAAAGGGCGCAACGCTCTATCTACTAACCTACTGATAAGAATTTCATAATCAGAAAGCCTTCCTTCTCTCTTCAAAAAACTGCCCGGTATTCTACCAACTGCAGCAAATTTTTCTTGATAATCAACAGACAGAGGTAAGAAGTCAACATCTGCTTTTGCTTCGTAATTCGAGACAATGGTAGCCAACAGCATGGTCTTGCCCTGTTTCACAACAACAGATCCATGCGCTTGCTTTGCCAATAGTCCTGTCTCAATTTCAATAACCTTACCTTCTCCAAGGTTAATAATCTTACTAATTTTATTTGGTTTCATTATTCTTGATTTTTAATTTTTTACAAAAAAAGCCCCTAATGTCGGGGCTTTTTTTATTCGATAAAATTGCGAAGAAAGGGTGTACGCCTTTCTTAAAATATTATTTTCTAATACCAAGCTCCTGGATCAAAGCTCTATACTTTGCAAGGTCGGTTTTTGCTAAATAATTCAAAAGAGATCTTCTTTTTCCTACCATCTTAATAAGGCTTAATTCAGCAGAAAAATCCTTTTTGGATTTACGCAAATGCTCGGTAATGTGATTAATGCGCTCAGTAAACAATGCAATTTGAGCCTCAGTTGAACCGGTGTCTTTTGCACTCTTACCATATTGAGCAAAAATTTCTTTCTTTCTTTCAGAAGTAACTAACATCTTTCTTTTCTGTTTTCTTTTTAGGGCTGCAAATGTATTTCTTTTATTTTGATTAAAAAAAATCTTTACGCATTTATTTTGCTCATAGTTCATATTGAGCAAAACCCTATAACAAAGTATCCACCTACCCATATTTCCTTATACAAAAAATATGGCAGATATCTATGTGCTGGCAAGGCTTCTCACGCCTGCGGCATTTTTACAACAAATCATCTGTCTCGATATGCAATAAAATATCTAAGAATCCTTTTTCTTTGCTGCTCTTCCTTTTAAGCCCTTACCCTTTTTGTTGTATCGCAAACTCAAATACTTGCTATGGTATCTTTTTAAAGCACCACAACGCACACTGAATCGCAATTCGATTGTGCAAGATTTTCGGGGGATATTGATTTACTATTTCCGTTCTTTTAGGAAAAAATCACCTTATAAAATCAGTATTTGCATTGGTATATACAACCGAACTGATCAACTACTCAATCACTTTCTTCCTGCGCTCAACGCGCTGCTTGACAAGCATGAAGTAGAATTATCGATTTACGACACCGGCTCAGATGATGTAAAAGACCTTGCCTTTGCCATAAGGAAAAAGTGGAAGGGAGCAATTGTATATAAAAGTTCGAATGAAAATTTCTCTCGTTCCAGCGCTCTCAATAAAGCGGTTGAGCAATGTACAGGCAATGTGATTTTTCTGTGCGATGCAGACATTTCATTTCCTTCGGTAATTACAACAATAATTAAACAAATTATCCAAAACGGGATTGTATGGTTCCCGATTTGTTTTGCTACCGCACCACCCAATAGTCTCAAACCTGGAAAATGGCTATGGTACAGCGCAAAAGGATTGGTAATTTGTATGAAAGACGATTTTATCAATATCGGAAAACTAAATGAACAATACACAACATGGGGAGGCGAAGACGGGGATTTATGGGAAAGGTTTCACCAAGCAAATTTTATAGTCATTCGACAAAAGCTACCCGGACTGATTCACCATTATCATACACCGGCAAAAGGCGCAATGGATTATTTCAATATTACATAGATATAAAAAATACTGCATTATTGCATCTTTAACAGGCTGCAAAATTCGCAACTCAATTCATAGCTTTTAATCACAATATACAATCCAATAGTCGATTGCAGTTTTTTAAAAAAAATGTAAATAATAATTTATTACATACTTTTGTGCATAAACCAATAAATTAGACCGCATGAAAAACTTTAAAATACTTAATATTTACTTAGTAATCTTTATATTTGCTTTTACTTCAAAAGCAACCGGACAAGTTTGTGTATGGGAACACTACTCTGAGATCGATTGCGACTACAACCTGACTGTAGGATTTACTTGTAATTGTGGTTATACTTCCCATCATTACCCCTTTGCATCTTCATTTTACTGCCCTACCGATTGTGGTTGCTGGGGATTTCAAGGATTTTCAATGCGTTCAGCAGGCTGTGGGGTTTGTGGGTGGAAAGATGATTCTCTATGTGCATTAAATGGTAATTCCGTCCAAAAAGCTCACAAATTTCTTCAAACCGGTTCCAAAGTCAAACATGTAAGTCCTATACCAGGAACTATTGCTTATGACTGGCGGGATGCATATGACCCAGATTCAGAATGCGGCATACTACCCACAACGATTTGTTGCGATTTAGCCATTCCTGACAATTGTTTCACATGCGCTTGTGGTGTAGCTGAAATTGATTGGGAAAACTCACAAACATATATTCGTGCTGCACATGATCCGTACTATCCACCCTGTCCAAAACCTTAAAATATCAATAAGTGAATTAAAACACCATTATGAAAAAAACACTACTCATTTCTCTCTTTTTTGTGTTGCTGTTTGGAAGTACAACTCAAGCTCAAGACCCTTTGAAGCTCCAGTATTACAAACGAATGGCGATTCTGAATGGCTATAACGAACTCCACTTTAGGGAAACCTTTATCAATGAAAATGGTTGGCTATTTATTAAATTATCCTCCTACTTTGATTCACTAGAAATTGATGATTACAACCTCTATCAATTAGGTAAGGACGACAGTACCAGAACCATTATGATGGCATTTGACAATAGCGGAAAATTAAGATGGACTTTTGAATATAACAAACGTAATACCACATTGGGAGGCATGGTACTACTCGCCTCAGGTCCTAACAATAGTCTATACGCAATATGTGGTGCAAGAGATTCCTTGGTGCTGAATAATGGCATCAGGCTTGATTTTGACGAACCCGGTGAATATAATGCAATCATGGTGCGTTTTGATTCCACCGGCCAGGTTGTTGATTTTATCAACGCATCTAAAGAGCATTCTATAACCAGTTATTTCTCATTTGAGAGATTTTATAATTATGGAATGTTGATCGCTAGTTCATTATTAAAATCATATGTTATAGATTCAACACTAAAGGAGGTGATTGCCTACCCTCTCATTTCAGCACGCGCCACAACTATTGACAAAGATTTGAATGCCTATTACTCTTTTCTGGTTACACAAAAGTCAACTAGAAATTTAATGGATACTACCATCTATACGGATAGTGGAGAATTTAAAGTCGTCCTTATGAAAGTGAGTAAAGAAGGGAATGAATTTAAAAGAAAATGGACTCACGTGATTATAACCAATACGTTTGATGAGTTGCAAGACAACAAACTAATCAAGGTGGATAGGCACGGCAACGTTTTTTGGGCAATTCAACACAAAATACCCATAGAAATTCAGGGTACTGTAATTCCCTACTATGAAAATGTACCTTATTATACAAATACCAAAGCCTGCATTCTTCGTTTTGATACAGACGGGCAGTTTTTAGATGCTTATTATGACTCCACATCCACCGCACCATCTCTTAGTTCACGACAGACAATTTGGCTAGAATATGATAAGGATATGAATGTATATGCGTATTTATATTCATCCAGCAGAGTGTATAATTTTGATAAAGTGAACTTCCCAGAAACCTATAGCCATCTACATAAAATATTGATATTTGACAACAATACAAAATCATTTAACAAAGCTTATACCCACATTGGGGGACGATTTGGCAAATCTATGCTCCCTCATCGATTTGTATTTTGGCATCCCATAAAAACGTCTAACTATACATTCTTAGAGGATATTTTTGTTTATGCTAAATGGAACAGCGATCATGTCTTTGCGGTAATGGATACCATGACACCAAAGTATCCTATTACTGTCAACCAAATTAATACTGAAGTCAATGACATCACCATTTATCCCAATCCTTCATCTAACAGCTTTATTATTAATAACAGCAACCAACAACCTGTAACTTGCTCTGTTTATTCTATGGATATGCGATTGATAGATAAAATTACTTTAGAGGGTGATGCTACAATTGAGCTTTCTTCAGTCATCAGTCCGGGAGTATATTTCGTGCAATGTCAAAATAGCGAAGGCTTTAGTCAAACAATTAAGATTATTAAACAGTAGGGCTACAAACCCATTTTTGCACGAATCTCAATCGGTTCAACCGGTCTGTTATTTTTGATACAAGCCACAGTAACCCTGGATTTTGTCATCAGTGTGCGCTCAGGCAAACGCATAATTTCCTGAAAAAAAACAATCTTCAACCTACCTTCTGTTTCAACTCTTGATGTGCATACAAACTTGTCGCCACTCCTTAAAGGAGCCTTGTATTCTGTTTCCATTTTGATAACAACTGCATCCAAACCTTCGCTGTGTAAAGCTGAAAAACTTAAGCCACAGGATTTTAGAAATTCGTGTCTTGTATGTTCAAAATAGTGATTATAAATTGCATTGTTTACAATACCTTGAATATCAAGCTCATAATCCCTGACTTCAAATTCAATTTCAAATATTTTCATTTTATTAGCAAATTGTCAAACGCAAAGTTGAAGCTTTTATCATTACCCACCAAACGTGTATATTACCACACGAGTATCAAAGAATAAAATTTTATTGCATGAAATTTCATTATCTTTGCGCCCCTTATTATTATCCCCTAAACATATTTTGAAAAATTTCTCAAAACTTGGGTTGTCTGACTTGACACTCAACGCACTTAAACAAATAGACATTCACACACCTACCGAAATTCAAGAAAAAGCAATCCCAATGTTATTAGAGGAAGATTGCAATTTTCTTGGGCTTGCTCAAACCGGTACAGGGAAAACAGCTGCTTATGGTCTTCCTTTGATAGAAAAAATTGACACACATAAACATGAGATCCAATCTTTGATTATAACTCCAACACGTGAACTTGGACAACAAGTTGCAGAACAACTCGTAAAATTCTCAAAGTTTCATAAAGGGATTAAAGTAGAAGTTGTATATGGAGGCAAACCCATCGATAAGCAAATATATTTTTTAAGAAAAAAGCCTGCTATATTGGTTGCAACACCCGGAAGGTTATTAGATTTAATCAGACGCAATGCATTAAACTTAAAACACATACTTCATGTGGTGTTAGACGAGGCAGATGAAATGTTAAATATGGGGTTTCAAGAAGACATCAATACTATCCTGTCTTTGACTCCACAATACAAAAAAATCTGGTTATTTTCGGCAACAATGCCCCCTGAAATTCAGGAGATAGCAGAAAATTACATGTCTGAATACAAAGAAGTAAGAATAAACAGTGAAGAAAAAGTCAATGCACAAATTACTCATGAATACATACGTGTGAAAGCTCCCAAGAAGTTTGAAGCACTCTTAAAAATCATTGAGCAGGATGAAAAAATGCGTGCTGTAATTTTCTGCAGGACTCGTAGAGACACACAAGACTTAGCAGACAGGCTTTTTGATGCTGGATATCAAGCAGATGCTATTCATGGCGACTTAAATCAGAATCAACGCGACAGGGTGATGAACAGATTTAAAACCCATAAGCTGCAATTTTTGATTGCAACTGATGTAGCAGCAAGAGGTATTGACGTAAAGGATTTAAGTCATGTAATCCACTATGCACTACCTGAGATGCCCGAATACTATACTCACAGAAGCGGAAGAACCGCACGAGCAGGCAAAGAAGGGACTTCAATTGCTATTCTGACAGCCGTTGAGTATAACAGGATGAAACTATTCAGTCGAAAATTACAAATAGTCTTTGAAGAATCACCTTTACAATCAGAATTTGAATTTGATGCACACAAAGAAAGCGATGAAAAAAGGGGAAGAGGGCGCAACAATGGTAGAGATTTTGGAAGCGATAGAAATAGTCGCAAAAAAAATTCTTCTAGATTCAAATCCAGAAATGATAATCAAGGCGATAGTTATCCGCGTAAACGCCAATCAGAGCGCAGCTCCAAAGCGAGCAACAATGATTCTCAAAGTAACGCTACCGGATACCACAGAGTAAAAGATAAAAAGAAAGATAAAACACAACGCACATCTTCTTCAACAGAATTCAAGTCAAAAGAGAAAAATAGAAAAAGAAAGAACACAAGTCTCCCTGCTTTTGCCGGTTCTTCTTATGATAAACAACCCAGAGAGAAGAGAAATGACGATCAAAAATCAGGGGGACAAGACAAATACAGAAGAAAAGTATTCTTCTAAAATAATCTAAACTTTCCTAAAAGATATGCTTCAAATTGGGCTAAAACAAAGTCTTTTGACCGCCTTGCTCCTTAATACTCTCTGATTGTTCTTTTGAATCCATTGCTATCATGGACAAAAAATCATTCTCATTGATAATAGGGATTTGAAGACTTTGTGCTTTTTCAAACTTAGCAGGACCTATCCCTTCGCCCGCAAGTAGAAATGAAGTCTTTGCTGATATACTCCCTGAATTTTTACCCCCATTGGCTTCAATCATATCCTTTAATTCATCTCTGCTGTGTTGTTGAAACACACCTGAAATTACAAATGTCAGACCTGCTAATTTGTTTGAAGACTTCTCAAGTATATCTTCTTCAGCAACTGCTAATTGCAACCCTGCATCTTTGAGTTCTGCAATCATATTAAGATTGGCAGGTTGAGCAAAATAATCAACAACTGATTGCGCTATCACTTCCCCAATCTCATCAACAGTACTCAATTCTTCCCTTGTAGCAACAGCAATCGCATTGATACCTCTATACTCTTTAGCAAGTTTTTTTGCAACAGTTTCACCCACAAAGCGAATTCCCAAGCCAAATAACACTCTCGCAAAGGGAACTTTTTTGGATTCTTGAATACTTTGAATAAGATTTTGTGCTGACTTATCTGCCATTCTATCAAGTGAAACAAGTTGTGAATAAGACAATTTATATAAATCCGAGACTGTATGAATAAAACCTTTGGAGACAAGGGTATAAACCGTTTCCTCTCCAAGTCCTTGAATATCCATAGCTTTTTTGCTAATAAAATGTTCGACCCTTGCGCGAATTTGTGGAGGGCAATTCAATTCATTAGGGCAGTAATGATTGGCTTCTCCTTCTCTTCTTATGAGCGTAGTCCCACAACTTGGACAATGTCCCGGCATTTGGACTCTAATAGCACCTTCTTTTCTTTTACTTACTTCCACCTTAGTTATCTTGGGAATGATCTCTCCGCCCTTTTCAATATAAACCCAATCATTAAGGTATAAATCGAGTCTTTCTATCTCATTTGCATTGTGTAAAGTTGCCCTTTTAACAGTAGTTCCGGACAACAAAACAGGATCAAGGTTTGCAACAGGTGTAACTGCGCCTGTTCTGCCTATCTGAAAATCAACACTCAGAAGCTGTGTGAGGGCTGTCTCCGCTTTGTACTTATAAGCTATTGCCCAACGTGGAATTTTTGCAGTAAATCCCAATTCAGATTGTTGTGTAAAGCTGTTGACTTTGATTACAATCCCATCAATATCAAAACTTAATTCTTTTCTCTTTTGTTCCCATTTGGAGATATAAGCCAAAACATCCTGTATGGTGTTGCACTTTTCAGTATATGGAGAAGTCTTTAAACCCCAAGATTTAATTTGTTGTAAGGATTCAAAATGAGAATGCAAATCCTTAGACTCGCATATCACATGATAAAGGAAAATATCTAAAGGACGTTTTGCCACCTCCTGCGAATCAAGCAATTTTAAGGATCCGGCAGTAGTATTGCGAGGATTTGCAAAAAGAGGTTCTCCGGCTTTTGTTCTTTCTTCATTTAATCTTAAGAACGCCTTATGATGCATAAAAATCTCGCCTCGCACTTCCATCTCTTCAGGAAAATCACCCTGTAGCTCCGTTGCCAATGTCCTGATTGTTCTCACGTTATCCAACACATTATCGCCTTGTACGCCATCTCCACGTGTTACAGCTTGAACCAATACCCCATGTTTATAAACCAGACTAATAGCCACCCCGTCAATCTTTAATTCACAAACATATTGGTAATCATCTGACCCCAGTAATTTTTTCACTCTGTTATCAAAATCCAATAATTCTCCCTCACTATATGTATTACCCAAAGACAACATAGGTCTGCTGTGTTTGATAGTACCAAATTCTTGATTAATTCCTCCTCCAACTTTTTTTGTAGGTGAGTCCGCGAGTGAATATTGCGGGTACTCTTTTTCCAATGCGTCTAATTCCTTGAGTTTGACATCAAATTCAAAATCAGAAATCGAAGGCTCAGCCAAAATATAGTAACGATAGTTATGTTCCTTTAATTCTTGTGTTAAAGACCTGATTTTTGATTCAATGGAGGGGTTAGACATGTTGCAAAAATACGAAAGAGCGTTAGAATCCGGCTTCCTCTAAGTAGAAGTTTGCAATGAAGATATGAACCGTTCCCCTTAACAATATTTAAGAATTAATTTGTTGACAATAAATATTCAACACCCAAAAACACATTAATTTGTTGCTATGAAAATAATGACATATAATGTCAACGGTATAAGAGCAGCAATGAACAAAGGCTTAACAAACTTTATTTCAGAAAAGTCTCCAGACATATTATGCTTGCAAGAAATAAAGGCTACCGAAGACCAAATAGTATTAGAAGAATTCCACAAACTTGGTTATCAAGGATTTTGGTTCCCTGCACAAAAAAAGGGTTATAGCGGTACCGCTATATTAAGTAAAATCAAACCCACTCAACTCACTTATGGCTGCAATCACACACTCTTTGACAGCGAAGGCAGGGTACTAAGAGCTGATTTTGATTCTGTGTCTGTAATCAGCGTGTATTTCCCTTCCGGCTCAAGCGGAGATAGCAGACAAGAAATAAAAATGGAGTTTTTAGAATACTTTTTTAATTACATACAGCAACTCAAGAAAACTCATCCCAAATTGATGATATGTGGAGATTATAACATTTGTCACAAACCCATTGATATTCATGACCCTATAGGGAATAAGAACAGAAGTGGCTTCCTCCCTGAAGAACGAGAATGGATGGACAAATTCTTTGAATCAGGATTCATTGACACTTTTCGAAGATTTAATAGTCAACCAAAGCACTACTCATGGTGGAGTTATAGAGCCGCAGCAAGACTCAGAAACAAAGGATGGCGCATTGATTACATTGCAGCCTCTGAAAATCTTTATGAAAATTTAGCACAGTCATCCATGTTTCCGGAACACAATCATAGCGATCATTGTGCTGTTGAGACTGAAATCCTTTTTTAAAATAATCATGCAAACGCTGTTAATTGACAATAATGACTCTTTTACCTACAACATAGTAAACCTTTTGAGATCATTGTCCAATTGCCAATTTGATGTCATCAAATCTGCAGAAGTAACAAATACCCAATTACTTCAATACAAAAAGGTAATTTTATCCCCCGGACCCGGTACTTCATCAGAATTCCCAACGATTGCACAAACGATTAAACATTGTATTAATACCAATACTGACTTATTAGGTGTTTGCTTAGGACATCAGGCAATTTGCGAATATTTTGGAGCAAAATTGTATAGAATGGAAAAAGTAATTCATGGTCAAAGAAGGCTCATCAAAGTGGACAACACTTCTATGCTCTATTCAAACATTCCTTCACAGATTGAAGTGGGCTTGTATCACTCTTGGGCAATTCACCCTGATTCTTTACCGGATTGTTTGATTCAAACAGCAATCAGCTCAGATAACATTCTTATGTCAGTACAACATAAACATTTCAATATATATGGCGTACAATTTCATCCCGAATCATTTATGACTGATTATGGAAAACAAATAGTAAACAACTTCTTATCATTATAATCGACATGCAGTTAGACGAATTTCAACATCAGTTTTCAAATTATTTAACAGCTAAAATTCCTTGTTTATTTATCATTGATTTTGAATGTAATAAATGTATTGTTGTCGCTTTAGATGAAGCAAAAGCACATGGGATATACTTTGATATACAAGGGAAGACTAACTATCATAACCATATAATCACGAAAACAATCAATTTAGAAGATGAGCCAATATCCAAAGATATTTTCACAAAGAGTTTTAACAAAGTCAAGGAATACTTAGACAATGGATACACATATCTCCTTAACCTAACATTTCCTTCACAGATTCAAACTTCATTAAGTTTAAAGGAAATATTTCAGTTGTCTTTTGCGCCCTACAAGCTACTTTACAAAGATCAATTCGTTGTCTTTTCACCTGAATGCTTTATTAAAATCCATTCAAATGAAATTTTCACCTTTCCAATGAAAGGTACAATAGATGCAAGCATTTCAAATGCGGAAGCACTCTTGCTCAACAACAAAAAAGAAGAATGGGAACACAATACAATTGTAGATTTACTGAGAAATGATTTAGCACTCATTGCAAACAACATCGAACTAACCAAGTATCGCTATATTGATAGAATCAAAACAATCAAGAACGAAATACTGCAAACCAGTTCTGAGATTAAAGGAACTTTGCCTACCACTTGGCAAACAACATTTGCAAAGGATATTTTCAAATTATTGCCTGCCGGTTCTATCAGTGGAGCCCCAAAACAAAAAACAATACATATAATTCAAGAATGTGAAATTTCAGAAAGAGGCTTTTATACCGGGATATTTGGGATTTTTGATGGCAAAGACATTGACAGTGCTGTAGCTATTCGATTTATTGAACAAAAGGGAGATAAACAATACTTTAGGAGCGGTGGGGGAATCACCTCCAACAGCAATATTGATGAAGAATATGAAGAATTAATTCAGAAAATATATATTCCTAAGCAATCATCAACATAACAAATTAGTGCATAAAAAAAGGGTTACAATTTTGTAACCCTTTTTGTTTGATAAATTTCTAATTTAAACACCAACATTATGGTGAGCAGATTCTTCCAGATAAGGATGATTAATTGGGACTAAAGCACGTTTAGTCAACGCTATCAATACCAAGTAGATAAACAATCCTGAGAAAAGCAATAACATACCTATCTCAAGCAAACCAAATTTAGCCAATGAACCAATAGACCCTGGCATTACCATCAGGTAAACATCAATCCAGTGTCCGAACAATAGTAAAAGTGCTACAAAACCTAACAACTTCGGATTTCTTTTAGCATCTCTTGTCATCAAGAAAAAGAATGGTACTACAAAGTTTATTACTGTATTAATATAAAAATACGGTTTCCATTGATCCATTAACCTCACTTGATAATAATACACTTCTTCAGGAATATGTGCGTACCAAATCAAAAGAAATTGAGCAATCCAAATGTATCCCCAGAAAATAGAAAAAGCAAAAATAAATTTTCCTAAGTCATGAATATGCTCATCTGTTACCAATTCAAGGTGACCAATAGATTTTAAATAAAGAACAAGTAATGTAATAGCACAAAGTGCAGCAACAAAACCTGTTGCAAAATTATATACAGAGAAAATTGTAGAATACCAGTGTGCATCAATACTCATCACAACTAACCAGCTTAATACACTTACTGAAAATGCAAAGAAAACACTGAAAGCAGCAGACCAACGAATTGACTTTTTGAATGCAAACAAACCTCCTTCAGCATCTTCTTTTAACGATAGTGAGCTTAATTTTCTATTAATTAAAATCCATACTAATGGAATCAAAACAATACCACCAATAAAAAAACTAGAATTCAAAAACCAAGATTTTCCGGACAATACCTTGTCATATCCCACATCACCCGGTTTTAATCCTTCGTGTTCATAATGAGCCCAATGATACAAATCCGTTTTACCAACCAGTAATATTACAATCATAATGATTGCAGCAATCGGCAGGAAGGTTGTTACAGCTTCTATTACTCTCTTAAATACGGTAGTCCACCCTGCATTTGCAATATATTGTAGAGCAAGAAAAAACAATGCTAATCCACTTACCAAGACAAAGAAATAAGAGTTAGTAAGGATATTAGCATAGATTCTTGAATACCAAGGTTTATGAGCACCTGCATCTTCGGGTGTAGGCGGTGGCAATGGATGATTCACCTGATGATCACCATAATAGTTCAGATGAGGTGTTGTTGCCGTTGCATCATGGTGGTCATGATGTGTTTCTGTTGCAGTTCCTTCATGAGATGCACCGTTTTTAGGCAGTGTAACTACACCCGCAATTGTTAGCAATAGACCTACAACAATTAAAATGATACTGAACTTTGTTGCCTTTTTATTTCCTGAGAAAAACTCTTGTTTTAATTCTATTTTGTGTCCGTGCGCCATTTGAATAAAATATTTTTAATTTTTTCAATTATTATTAGATACATTATCAGAAAGGGGTTGATCTGCGACAACTGTCTTATGATAACCAACTCCACTCAACTCTTGAATATGAGCAATAACCTGCCATCTTTCTTCAGGAGTTAGAACTGAAGCATGGCTTCCCATATTGTTTTTACCATAAGTAATTACGTGATACATTTTACCTACAGGTAATGTTTTGATATAATTATCATCATAACCTGGCCATGGTGGTTTAATGCCTGGAACTTTCTTAAAAACATTTCCGTCATTATGTCCTTCTATTCCATGACAAGGAGAACAATAGATGTTATATAATCTTTCTCCACGTGCTTTATCAAAAACAAAATTCTCAGGATAATTTACTTTGGTTGCAGACTCTTCATATCCTTGTCCGTTATTTTCTAATGGATATGCATAATCTAATTTTCCAACAGCGATAGTCCCTTTAACAGGTTCTCTTAAATTAGAACCAAATTTATTTAATGTGTTAGAATCCTTTTCTTTGAAAGGTTCATAACCCTTGTCGTAATACATATCTGGGGCATATTCAACACCTGGATTGTTGCCTCGGCTCTTTGAACAAGAACTTAAAAGTGCAGCAAACCCAACCAAAGAAAATGTTATATAAAAATACTTATTCATGTTTCTATTAATCGTTGTTTCGTTATTTAATCACTTTATCCTCAAACTCATTATTCTCTAAATTGATTCTCTCTTTAATCTCAACAGCACCAAGGTCAGACAATAGTTTCACAAGTTCATCCTTGTTGACACCTTCATCATCCAGCGACATGGCTAAGACTATTCTATCACTGGTTTGTCTGGGGTCAATTAATTCATTAGAAATTTTGCCATGAATCATAGAACTTCTGATAAAGAATAAAACAACAATCCCAAACGCAGTACATAAAATTGATAACTCGAACATTACCGGAATCCATGAAGGCAACCCGGCAAAAGGCTTACCTCCAATAATCATGGGCCAATCAAAATACATGATACCGGATTGTAATATTACCGCAAGGGACAAACCTGTCATGGCAAAAATAAAAGCACCTATTGGTAGTCTGGAACGCTTCAGTCCCATTGCTTTTTCCATTCCATGTATGGGATAGGGTGAATAACAATCAATAATATTTACACCTCTATCATACACAGTTTGTGTTACCTCTAATGCTGCATCTGCATCTTCAAAAATACCGAAGAGTAGATTTTTGCTATTTCTTAAACTTAATTTCTTATCAATCATTTCGTTTTCTAATCAATTTTAGTTTTTGGATTATTCGCTGTCTTTCAAAATAGTTTTCACTTCTGCCATATTGATAACCGGTAAAAATTTGGTAAACAAAAAGAAGAATGTAAAGAACATTCCGAATGTTCCAAGATAAATACCAATTTCAACCCAACTTGGTGAATATAAAGCCCAACCTGAAGGAAGATATTCTCTGTGAAGTGAAGTTACAATGATTACAAACCTTTCGAACCACATACCAACATTCACAACGATTGAGAGGAAAAATATAAACCACGGAGTAGTACGTGCCCATCTAAACCAAAAGAACTGAGGGGCAACAAGGTTACAAGTCATCATACTCCAATATGCCCACCAGTAAGGACCTGTAGCCCTATTTATAAATGCATATTGTTCGTATTCAACTCCAGAATAAGCTGCAACAAAGAATTCTGTAATATAAGCTAAACCTACAAGAGTTCCTGTTAGCATAAGTACCTTTGCCATTGCTTCAAGATGTCCGATAGTAATATAATCTTCATAATTCAACACCTTCCGTGCAATAATCAACAGCGTACATACCATTCCAAAACCGGAGAAAATGGCACCTGCAACAAAATAAGGAGGGAAAATGGTTGTATGCCAACCGGGAACTACAGAAGTAGCAAAGTCAAAAGACACAATGGTGTGCACTGATAATACCAGAGGCGTAGAAATACCTGCTAAGATTAATGAAACAACCTCATACCTATTCCAAGTTCTGGTAGAACCAGTCCAACCCATTGAGAAGAAGTTATACCAAAATTTACGACCTTTGGTTGTGGCACGGTCTCTTATTGTAGCAATATCTGGAATAAGACCAAGATACCAGAATATAAGAGAAACAGAGAAGTATGTACTTACTGCAAATACGTCCCATAATAATGGTGAGTTGAAATTTACCCACAAAGAACCAAAAGCATTTGGTAAAGGAAATACCCAATAAGCACCTACCCACACACGACCCATGTGAAACAATGGGAACAATGCTGCACATAATACAGCAAAAATTGTCATTGCCTCTGCCGAACGGTTAATTGACATCCTCCATTTTTGTCTGAACAAAAGCAAAATAGCTGATATCAATGTACCTGCGTGTCCAATACCAATCCACCAAACGAAGTTTGTAATATCCCAACCCCACTGAACTGTTTTATTTAATCCCCACGTACCAACACCTACAAGAGTAGTAAGTGCAAGAGTGAATGCCAAAAGTCCGAAGAAAATAATAGCAAGGGTAAACCCTACTTTCCATGTAGTTGATGGCTTATTTTCGATTGGACGGCAAATCTCATTACTTACATCAGCAAGTGTCTTATCTCTTGCTACTAATCGGGGGCGTATCGTTGTTAAATTATGACTCATTGCTTATTAAATGAATTTTTCTTAATTAAATATTTCTGATTTTGGTTAGGTATTTAACACCTTGTTGAAGGTTTAATTCTTCAAGCAAGTGATAGGAACGTTCATTCCTATATAGTTTGGAAACTTCACTCTTCTCATCATTTAAGTCTCCAAATACAATAGCATTTGCAGGGCAAGATCTTTGGCAAGCTGTTTCAATCTCTCCATCTATCATTTCTCTTCTTTCACGTTTTGCTTTCAACTTACCGTCTTGGATTCGCTGAACACACATTGAGCATTTTTCCATTACTCCTCTGGTTCTAACAGTAACATCTGGATTGATTACCATTTTACCTAAGTCGTTATTAAAGAAGAAATCAAACTTATCATTGTCATTATATCTGAACCAATTGAATCTTCTTACTTTGAATGGACAGTTATTTGCGCAATATTTAGTACCGATACAACGGTTATATGTCATTTGGTTTAATCCCTCAGAGCTATGAGTTGTAGCCAATACAGGACAAACAGTTTCACAAGGAGCATTATCACAATGCTGACACATGATAGGTTGGTGCATTACCTTTACACTCTCATAATATGCGTAATCTGCATTGCTTTTCTTAGCTTCCGCTCTGTCCAATGCTTCAATTCCTTTTTCCTTTGTTACGTATTCAGGTTCATAATCTCTGCTAAGGAATAGGTCTTTTGAGTAGTCAGTATGATTCACATTTTCAAATGCAAAATATCTGTCAATTCTAATCCAGTGCATTTCCCTTCTTCTTCTTACTTCATCTCTACCTACTATCGGAACATTGTTTTCAATACTACAAGCCACAACACAGGCACCACAACCGGTACAAGCATTTAAGTCAATAGCCATTGCCCAATAGTGACCCGGATTATCATCGCGCTTATATTCATGTCTAGACCATAGTTCATATAAATGTGGTCTTGGCATATCATTACCGGCAGCAGGATTCTTAACAAAATCTGCTTGGGTTGCTTCTCTCAATAAATCACGTCCTTCAATTGTGTTATGGGTTTGAGTTTGAGCTAATACATAATTTCCTGAAACCTTCTCTATTTGGACTCCGGATGTTACCCATTGTCTTGCACCATTTACAAATTGTGCAAAAGGATAGGCATTCTTTCCAATTATTTCATAAGCACCTTTCTCGGCAGCTTTTCCTTTTCTTCCATATCCCAATGCAATAGCAATTGTATTATTTGCTTGACCGGGTTGGATATTAACAGGAAACTTATCAATCACTATACCATTGTGTGTAATTTTAACCAAATCACCTTGTTGAATTTTTTTCTTCTCTGCCAATGCTTTAGGAATAGCCACATAGTTATCCCAAGTAACTTTAGAAATAGGGTCCGGTAGTTCTTGAACCCAAGGGTTGCCACAGAATTTACCATCTCTTATTCCAACTTTTTGATACAATACTAAATCAATTGCATTGTTGTCTTCGGGTACAAGTTTCGTAATAATTGGACCATATGCACTAAATTCAACATTGTAACTCAAAGCAATTGCTTCATCGTTACTATTTGGCATATTGTAATACCCATCATGCAATACTTTGTTAAAGTCAGCCTCAGTAGTAACACCAGCAATATTTTCAATCCAATAATTCTTTACATAAGTGTAATAAATAGATGTATCAAACTTCTGCGCCATAATCTCTTTTGAAGCAAAAGGATCTTTCTCAGGTTTTTGACCTAATCCTATCCATGTCAGAAGGGATACTTCAGCTTGGCGTGTATTAAATACCGGAGAAATCGTTGGTTGTGTAATTTGTAGTTTTCCTTTCTTAGGTTCAGAATCACCCCAAGATTCAAGGTAATGATTGTCAGGGCACACATATTCAACCTCTTCTGCTGTTTCATCTAAGAAACTCGCTAAGGATATTTTAGTTTTGATTTTAGATAATGCACCTTTTAATTTTTCTGCGTTGTAAAAACTATACATCGGGTTTGCATCCCAGAAAATAACTGCATCATAAGTACCATTAGAAGCATCAGAAATAAACTTGTCAAAATTTACATCTAATCCTTTGTATTGATTTGAACATTTATTCAAATCAATAGTGTTCCCATAATTACCTAATAAGAAATTCAACCCGTTGACCATCTGTTGAATATAAGGATCATTAGAGCCTGACACCACAATGGAAGCACCTAAATTATCCAATAAATCTTTTGCAACGTTATCTAACACATTGCCTGCAAGGTTTAGATTTCTTGTTACAGGAATTTTAGCTGCACCTTTTTTCTCAGCTATCTTATTATACAATGTAGCAATATAAAGTGCTTCATTGGATTGTTTCATTGGGAATCTAACATCAGCATTTGAGCCGCTAAGCGATAAATTTGATTCAAACTGATAATGTCTGGACATCTTACCGGGTTGTCTTCCTTGTGTGTAAAGTCCGGTATATTCGACAGGAGAAATCCATGTTCCAAGGAAATCTGCTGCAAAACTTACTATCACCTTAGATTTTGAGAAATCATAAGATGGGATAACTGCTTTGCCAAATCCTTCTTCATTAGCTTTTAAGATTCCGCTATAAGAAATTGCATCATATGTAATATGGTCAGTACTATACTTCTCAGCGAATTTTTTAATTACTGAAAGAGCAGAAGGACTGTGTATGGTATTTGAAATTATTGCAACTCTTTTACTTGATGCTAATGCCTTTTCAATATCTGCATCAACAGTTTTCCAATCAGTTTCTTTTCCTCCTTTTAATGGATTCTGAAGTCTTGCAGTATCATACAGCGATAAGATACTTGCTTGTCCTAAAGCAGAAAGTCCTTTACCTGAAAAAGAATTAGGGTTGCCATCCACTTTTATAGGACGTCCTTCACGAACCTTCACTTGAATTCCATAACCTTCCGAAGTTGCACCCAGAGTAGAATTGTAATAATTTGCAACTCCCGGTGTTACATCTTCAGGTTTTACCAAGTAAGGAATTGCTTTTCTGATAGGTGCTTTGTTACAAGCAGCTAAAGCAACAGCCGTAATACTAAATCCAAAGAATTTTAAGAAATCTCTTCTGTTTGAAGACAATTCAAAATTATTCTCAGAGAGAACTTCATCTAGAGGTAGGTCTTCGCTAAATTCTTTTTTCAAATCAGCTTGAAACTCAGCTGTGTTGAGTAGCTCATCCTCTCCTTTCCAATATTGTGTTTTATTAGACATTTAGATACTTTGAAATTGATTATTTAATTGAATTAAATTGATTAATAGTGACACTTTGAACAATCTAAGCCACCAATGTTTGCGATTGTGATATTGACTTTACCATCTTTCAGGTACTTGCTTTTGTCGCCATTCTTCTCAATATCCTTTTTAGCAAAAGCATGTAATTTTTCGTAATAGTCGTTATTTTCAACATCCACTCCTGTATTTCTGTGACAATCAATACACCATCCCATCTGAAGTGTTGCATATTGCTGAATCACTTCCATTTCTTGCACAGGTCCATGACATTTCTGACATTCTAAACCGGCAACGTTTGCATGTTGTGAGTGATTGAAATATGATAAATCAGGTAGGTTATGTACCCTCACCCATTTAATATTTTTGGGGTTGTTTCCAAAACGTTCCCCCGGTTTTGCATCGGGATTATAATCCAATGCAGTATAAATTTTTTGTATTTCAGGGGATACTTCTCCATCATATTTATCTCTCAATTGAACACCTACGTGACAATTCATACATGTATTCAACGAAGGGATACTTGCTGCCTTGCTATAATCAGCAGTACTGTGGCAATAGCGACAATCAATATTTAATTCTCCTGCGTGTAAAGCGTGTGAATATGCAATTGGCTGAGTAGGTGCATACCCTCTTTGAACCCCTACTTCAGTAACACCAAAATAGAATCCATAAATTCCTAATACAAGTCCCACACTTACAATAATTAATATAGTATTGATTGTTCTGCGAGATGTGTTGTATTTATTTTTCAGATACTCTGTAACTGTTTTTTCTTTGTGATCACCAGCTTCAAACTCTTTTAATACATTAGATAGTTTTCTTCTGATCCTATAAAGAACAACTGCAATAATGAGCAGTATTGCAGCAATTACAATTATCACATACAATGTGGTCGTGTTGTAGAAAGTACCTTTCTCACTTTGTGCATCTCCGCCCTTAACTCCGGTTGATTCTTTTGCAACTTTAGGAACACTCTCATATTCAATATAAGCTAAAATGGCATCAATATCTTCGGTAGTAAGATTCTCATACACATTCATTGCAGCACTATTATACTCTTTGTAAAGAGCAATAGCATCTGCATCGCCTGATTCGCGCAATTTCACATTATTATGAATCCAGCTATGCAACCAATCTTTACTTCTACGCTTGGTAACATCCTTAAGAGCAGGACCAATCACTACTCTATCAATAGCATGACAAGCCATACATGCTTGCTGTTCAAATAATTCTTTCCCTTTAAGTACTTGTGCATCAGGTTCGCCAGTTCCTGTAGAAGCAGTAGCCTTTGGAGCACTTTCTTCTTCTATCCACATTAGAATAGACTTGATTTCATTATCAGTCAGGTGCTCATAAGTGTTCATGGCTGCTTGATTGTATTCTTTATAAATCGCAATAGCATCCTTATCACCGGACTCACGTAATTGCACGTTGTTTCTTATCCATTTGATTAACCATTCTTCACTCTTTTGTTTTGTAATATCCTTAAGAGCAGGACCAATCACTACTCTGTCAATCGCATGACAAGCCATACAAGCTTGTTGTTCAAATAACTCTTTTCCTTTGGCTGCGGATGGAGCATCTTGTGCATGTGCCGAAAACGACCCGATTGTAATTAAAAAAGTAGCAAGGCTAAACACCTTAACTGAATTCTTGATTATGTCTGATAGCTTTATCATTAGTACTTGTAATAATTATAATATGAACATAGAACAACCTCTTTCGCTCTAAAATTCGGGGCAAATATAGAGCAGTTTCTATAAGTCATTAATGTTTTTGCCAACAATTGATTAATTTAAAACCTATCTAAATAATGGATTTTTTTCGTTGATTTTCAATGCATTATCTTTAATAGCAGAGTGCAAAAATTGAACAATACAAAAACTACCAACACCGCAATTACGAAGTGTCTAATGAAAACGCTTGGCAACCTGAACAGCAAAATAAAAAGAGGAAAACTGGAAAAAGACTACTGCCTAATGTTGAGCAAAATGAATCTATATTCCAGTAAGGTTTTTGCTCCATTAATATTCACGGAGCTTTCCATTCTATACTCTTTAAGATTATTCATTTTGATATCGTAAGTATGTATTTCATCTCGTTCTAAAATAATACGAGGGGGAGGAATGGATATTTCTATATCAGAACCTTGTCTAAGGTAATTAAAATAATCCTCTGCTAAAGTCTGAAAATCTTCTTTGTCTGATTTTGCAGAAAATGTGCGAACAATTTCATTCGTATTGTCTCCATAGCTAAAAAAGGCTTCGTCACCTGATTTTGTCAGCCATTCTCTTTCCTTAAAAGGATTTTTAATTTCTGCAACCATCGGATTTAGTACACCTAAATTGACACTTCTGCCAAAGATGGAAAACATTTGTATATAATAATTCACCACAACATTTTCAACCTCTTCGGGTTGTTCATAGAGTTGTCTGTATTCACTGTAAGTCTTCAACGCAATCTTTTTCTTTTCAAACTCGATACGTAAATTCTTCTGAAGAGTATCTCGCCATTGCTCCCAATTTTGAAGACCTATATAGTTAAATGAACTGTCAAATTCAAGCAATATGGGTGCATTCTTTAATGTTTCTACTGTTGCCAAATATGCAGTTTTACTAGGAACATCATATTTCATAAAATGCCTGATACTTACTATCCACGTATTTGAGTCTGAGTAGGAAAAATTCATAACAGAATACAAAGAGTCAATTGTCATATAAATAGGCATGTCTCTTTCATTGGTGTTCATATTGGTTACTTTGTGAAACCAAACCATCTCCATACCATCCTTCCAATTTGGCTTGAACTTATACAAAGTTGTATGTTCACCTTGAGACAAAACAGAAAATGGCAGAGTCATAATACCCATTAAGAGTATGAGTACAAACAATATTAATTTATTTTGTTTTTGTGTTCTCATAAAAGTATGAAATAACGTTGCAAAGATGCACAATTTCATGCCAAAGTTGCTCAATGTGAACATTATTCTACCTTTGCCTCCATTACTAAACATATAAATGGAATTTAACAGAAAAAGTCTGACTGATCAAGAACTCATGTCAATCTATCATGCTTTGGTTTATCCGAGAATTATAGAAGAAAAAATGTTGATACTGCTCAGGCAAGGAAAAATAGGCAAATGGTTCTCAGGAATAGGACAAGAAGCCATTGCTGTTGGGGGTACACTTGCACTGCATGACCAAGACTACATATTGCCTTTACATAGAAACTTAGGCGTTTTTACGACCAGAAGAATTCCTTTTGCAAAGCTATTTGCACAATGGCAAGGGAAAGCATCCGGATTTACTAAAGGCAGAGACCGTTCTTTTCACTTTGGAACCAATGAATATCATATTGTAGGCATGATTTCACATTTAGGAGCAATGGCGGGTGTCGGCAATGGCATTGCATTGGCTGAAAAAATAGATAAGACAAATAATATTTCGCTTGTATTTTCGGGTGATGGAGGCACAAGCGAGGGCGATTTTCATGAAGCATTAAACGTGGCCGCAGTATGGAGTTTACCCACTATTTTTCTCATAGAAAATAATGGCTACGGGCTTTCAACCCCTAGCAATGAACAATTTAAGTGTAAACAGTTTATTGATAAAGGAATCGGCTATGGAATAGAAGCCATACAAATTGACGGCAATAACATATTGGAAGTGTATCATACTGTAAAAGAAATTGCTGACTCTATCAGACAGAATCCCAGACCAATATTGATAGAGTGTATTACCTTTAGAATGAGAGGGCACGAAGAAGCCTCTGGCACCAAATACGTCCCTCAATCTTTGTTTGATGAATGGATAAAAAAAGACCCCATCAGCAATTTTGAGCAATATTTACAAAAACTCGGGATACTTAATGAAGTAGAAAAAACCCAAATACACAACAAGGTTAAATCAGAGATTGACAGCGCTGTTCACATGGTTGAATCTGAACCTGATATTGTTGCTGAAACTTCAAAGGAATTAGAAGATGTTTATGCAATAGTACAAAACAGTCAAATTGCACCTGATTTGGACAACCAAAGTGAAAAAAGACTGGTTGATGCTATTTCTGACGGATTAAAACAAAGTCTTGAAAAATTTCCAAAATCAATTATCATGGGTCAAGACATTGCAGAATATGGCGGAGTATTTAAGGTTACAGAAGATTTTTATAAGGTTTTTGGAAAAAAAAGGATTCGCAACACGCCTATTACTGAAAGTTCTATAATAGGCGCAGGTTATGGCCTGTCCATCAAAGGATGGAAGGCAATAGTTGAAATGCAGTTTGGTGATTTTGTTACTTGTGGATTCAATCAAATTGTAAACAATCTTGCGAAATCTCATTATCGTTGGGCGCAAAACGCAGATGTAGTAGTCCGTATGCCTACGGGAGCTGGTGTGGGTGCAGGTCCATTTCACTCACAAAGCACTGAGGCATGGTTCGCTCACGTACCCGGATTAAAAATTGTTTATCCTTCAAATCCATTTGACGCAAAGGGATTATTATGTGCAAGCATTCAAGAGCCGAACCCTATTTTGTTTTTTGAACACAAAGCATTGTACAGAAGTATTCACGGGTTAGTTCCAAATAATTATTACACATTACCAATTGGGGTAGGGCAATTACAAGCTACGGGAGATGAGTTAAGCATCATAACCTATGGCTGGGGTGTGCACTGGGCATTAGATGCATGCAAAGCTCTCAACATACATGCTGATATTATTGATTTGAGGACATTGATTCCTTGGGATAAAGAGTTGGTAGCAGATTCCATCAAAAAGACAGGCAAAGTGCTTGTGCTGCATGAAGATACAATGACCGGTGGTATTGGGGGCGAAATAGCAGCATGGATTGCAGAAAATTGTTTTGAACACCTTGATGCACCAATCAAGAGATTAGGCAGTTTGGATACCCCGGTACCTTTAGCAAAGGACTTGGAAAAAAACTTTTTGGCACAAAACCGACTTCATGATGTTTTGAAAGAACTGAGAAACTATTAACAAGCTGTCTGAGAGTAACATTTTGCGCATTTTTCGTAACATCAAAACAAGCTGAACAACATTTCTAAATGCGTATCTGGATGCAATTTCTCAAATCGGTTATCAATTTTCAATTTGCAGATGTATTTTATACAATATCTTCGCAGGCTCATACATGGCAATTCGAGTAGAAAATCTCACAAAAATTTATGGTCAACAAAATGCGGTTGACAACATTAATTTTGAACTGCAAAAAGGACAAATAGTTGGATTCTTAGGTCCCAATGGAGCAGGCAAAAGCACAACCATGAAGATGCTCACCGGATTTATTCAACCTACACGAGGCAAAGCGTTTATTGATGGAATTGATGTAGAAGAAAAGCCTTTACTCACCCGTTCAAAAATAGGATACTTACCGGAACACAATCCTTTGTATTTGGATATGTACATCCGTGAATATTTACGTTTTATGGCGGAAATTAACAAGGTGGCACATCCAATTAAGCGAACAGAAGAACTCATTGAATTAACCGGATTAACATTAGAAAGAAAAAAGAAAATCGGACAATTGTCCAAGGGTTACAGACAAAGAGTCGGATTGGCGCAAGCACTCATCCACAACCCGGAGGTACTGATTCTGGATGAACCTACTTCCGGTCTTGACCCTAATCAAATTGGAGAAATTCGAAAATTGATTCTTGATATAGGTTCAGAAAAAACCATCTTATTATCGACCCATATCATGCAAGAAGTAGAAGCACTCTGTCAAAGAACTATCATCATTAATAGAGGTAAAATAGTTGCCGATGCTCCTACTGCTGAATTAGGTAAAAAGATTGAAAGTGATACAGTTATTTATGTTGAGTTTTCAAAAGAAGTTCCCCAATCAGTATTGAGCTCAATTTCAGTAATTACGAATATTACAGCCGGAACGAAGCCAAACTCATGGCATATCACAACAACCGAAGCACAAGATTGTAAAATAGCCCTGAACAAAATAATAGCCAATGCAGAAGGTTATATTTTAGAACAGAAGGAAGAAAAACAAACTTTAGAGGATATCTTTCAAAAACTAACGCATCATGTGGACAATCTATAAAAAAGAAATAAGAAGTTTTCTCAGCTCTCTCATTGCCTACGTAGTCATTATTGTGTTTCTCACTGTAACCGGTATGTTTACATGGTTGTTTAAAGACACCAGTGTACCGGACAATGGTTATGCAACACTCGACCCTCTTTTTTCCATTGCCCCTATCATTTTTATTTTTCTTGTATCTGCAATCACCATGCGTAGTTTTTCAGAAGAAAGAAAAAGCGGAACTATAGAGACCCTTACTACACGTCCCGTTTCAGACCTTGCAATCATCATGGGTAAATATCTGGCAGGGCTTACATTAGTCTTATTTTCTATACTGCCTACTCTACTCTATTATTACTCTGTAAATAAATTATCTATTAATCCTGAACAAACCGGTATTGATTCCGGGGCAACACTCGGTTCATACATTGGTTTATTGATGTTAGGGGCTATTTATGTTGCAATAGGTACGTTTGCCTCTGCCCTTAGCGACAATCAGATTATTGCATTTCTTCTTTCTATGTTTCTATGCTTCTTCTTTTTTATTGCATTTGACTTCCTTTCTGACTTATCATTTTTGAAAGACTCCGAATTTACTACAGCATGGTTAGGAATTAACTACCATTATCAATCTATCAGCAAGGGCGTGATTGACACAAGAGATATGATTTATTTTATCTCGATGACAATCGTATTTCTGGGTTTAACAAAATATTTCTTTAAGAATCGCTAATAGACAATAAACCATGAGTAAAAAGCAAACGAATAGGGTGAAGGGTTTAATTGACTTAGCAGTTGTGATTGCAATTGTGCTAGTAGCAAACTTGCTTGGTTCGCAATATTATACCAAGTTTGATTTGACCAAAGAGAAAAGGTTCACACTCAGTGAGACATCTAAGAAATTAGCAGCCAGTGTAGATGACTATATCTACATTAAAGTTTACCTTAATGGAGAATTAAGTTCTAAATTCAAACAACTTAAGAATGCAACCTTAGACATGCTCTCTAATTATAGAGAAGCATCCGGCAACAAAATTGAATACGAATTCTCTGATCCTTTTGCCGGCAAAGACAATAAAGAAAAACAACAACTGTTTCAAGAGTTCGAACAAAAAGGGCTACCTCCTTATGACGATGTAGATGATGCAGACATTGAATCTCAAAAACGTAATCTTATCATTCCCGGTGCAGAGGTATTTTATGGCACCGGTAAAAGTTTTGTAATAAACCTGCTTAAAACCGAATATGGTCAAGCCAGTGAAGTTACTATTAACCAGTCAATCGAAAATCTTGAGTATGAGATTGCTCATGCCATACGCAAATGCAAAGCAGACCAAAAGAAACGTATAGGATTCTTAATAGGACACGGAGAATTAGGAGAATTGCCGCTCTATGATTTGAAAAAAGAATTAGGCAGTTTTTACAGATTAGATAATCTAAATATTGATTTGAGAGACTCCGCTGCCATTGCTTTATATGCAGATAAATTTACAGACAATGACGAAGAGAACGCAAAGATTATCCTAAGTGGTTTACAAAATCGAATCAATCAATATGATGCAGTTGTGATTGCAAAACCGCGTAGAGACCTTACAAAAGAAGAAGCATTTCTGATTGATCAATATATGATGCAAGGCGGTAACACTTTATGGTTTATAGATGCTTTACAAGCAGAAATGGATTCGATGAGCAATGGTGGACGAATGGTGGCTGTGGACTACCCTCTTGACAATCTTAGGGAGTTACTTTTCCACTATGGTATACGTGTAAATGTTGATTTATTACAAGATTTCAGATGCAATGACATTGCTCTTCGCGACCCATACTCTGCAAACAGTTATCGCAATTTCCCTTGGGTTTATTTCCCAGTTTTTACCGCACATCCTACACTGTCTCGACATCCTATTAATCGTAACATAGAAGGTGTTTGGTCAAGATTTGGAGGTACACTTAAAATTTTAAACAAGGAAGACATCAAAGCAACGCCCCTACTCATTAGCTCAGACAAAACCAGAATTTCAAATGCACCTGCATTAGTAGAATTTAGCATTATTGACAAAATACGCTCTAACGACCAAAGTTTCTTAGGTACATTTAATGGAGGACCTCAAGTAGCCGGAGTCTTGTTAGAAGGCACTTTTAAAAGTGCATTCGCACGTAGGAATGTGCGCTCTGACCTGCCATTCAAAGAAAGTGGCAAAGGAAATATCATTGTAATTGCAGATGGCGATATTGCCCGAAATCATGTGAGCAGCCAAGGGGGGTATCTGGAATTGGGTAAGGATCATATTACCGGAAGGATTTTTGGAAACAAGAAATTTCTACTCAATTGTTTTGACTACTTACTTGACGACTCCGGACTTATTGAAATTCGCTCTAAGGAAATCATTTTGCGCTTATTGGATAAAGAAAAAGTGAAAGAAGAACGCACCTATTGGCAGTTCTTTAATCTTGGACTACCTGTGCTTCTTCTGGTTCTTTTTGGGGTGATTAACGCTTTCATTCGCAAGAAAAAGTACGCTTCTAAATAATTAAATATCAAAAGGGCAAGTACTTTTAAGCCCTCCATTTACCCATACATTTTTGAACTTTTTTACCGTTTCATTGCGCACAGTATATTTTTGCACAAACAATCAAAGGCATTTTTCAAAGTGAACGAAAAAGTTTTCAGATATATAGTCAGGATAAATCATTGGAGAAAGGGACATATCTCTCAAGAAAACTTCTTGATGATTGCCGCAGTGATTGTTGGGCTGTTGGGTGGTTTAGCTGCCTCTCTATTAAAAGTGCTTACACACTCCGTTGCTAGTTTCCTTCAAAATGATTTCCATTGGGAATACAAATACTACTTGTATTTCTTTTTCCCGTTAATTGGTATCATCCTCACCACCTTATATATTAAACTCTTTATCCGCAAGCGTAGCTTCCAATCAGGCATCACACCTTTGATAAAAAGTGTAGTCCACAAGCAAAGCCGATTGGACTTTCACAACATATACAGCCAAGTGATTACAAGTGCACTTACTGTTGGGATGGGAGGTTCGGCAGGATTAGAAGCACCATCGGTTTCCAGCGGAGCATCTATCGGCTCAAATATTGGGAGAATCTTCGGATTGAATTACAGAGAAACCACACTGCTATTAGCTTGTGGAGGTGCAGCGGGTATTTCGGGTGCTTTCAACAGTCCTTTTGCAGGGATGATTTTTGCCGCAGAAGTCCTATTGCCAACGTTCTCCATTCCGGCAATTATTCCAATTCTAATTTCTGCTGCATTTGCTTCTGTTGTTACCAAACTTACACACAGTGAGCCACTGTTTATATTGGTACCCAATGAATGGTCTTTAAACTCATTTTGGATGTATGTTATTTTCGGAGTGATAGCCGGATTTTATACAGTATATTTCAGCTGGCAGAATGAAAAAATACATCACTACTTTGACACCAGAAAAAATCTTATTACCAAAATCCTGACCGGGGGTATTTTACTCGGTATTTTAGTTGCATTCTTCCCTGCAATCTATGGCGAAGGTTATATCGCTATACAGCCTTTGCTAGACAAAAATTACAATTCTCTTCTTGACAATAGTTTATTTGCTTCTTACAACCAATCGGTTGTAGCATTGTTACTTTTTGCATTGTTAACATTATTAGCTAAAACTGCTGCCTGCTCTATCACAATGGGCAGTGGGGGCAATGGAGGAATGTTCGGACCAAGTGTTGGTGTGGGCGGTTTATTAGGATTTGTGTTTGCTTATTCTCTAAACCAAACTCACTGGGTTGAATTGAATGTTACAAACTTTATGATTTTTGGTATGGCTGCTTCTGTAAGCGGAATGATGCATGCTCCATTGACAGGAATCTTTTTAGCAGCGGAAATCACCGGAGGTTATTCATTGATAGTTCCTTTAATGGTAGTTTCTGCTTTTACATTTTTTATAAATAAAAAAATTAGAAAATACTCTATCTATACCAAAGAGTTGGTTGAGCAAGGAAGTTTAATTGAAGATGCAAACAAAGATGAAAGCATATTAAACAACATGCAAATCGCTCAATTAGTTGAAAATGATTTTGTGGTTCTTAAAACAACTGATACCATAGCCGAAACACGCAATGCCATTATGGGTTCTGACCGACAAATGTATGCAGTTGTTGACGAGCAAAATGTGTTCAAAGGAATGTTTACTATTGAAGATTTGATTCCTTTCCTTTTGAATGAAGACGGAAATAGACAAACAAAAAAAATTGGCGAAATTGTTCAACCAACTAAAGATGTCATCCTGATTGACCTTCCAATGAAAAAAGCTATCCAGCTTATGGATCAAAGAAATACAAGGATTCTACCGGTAGTAAATCAACAAAAACAATATGTTGGATTCATCACAAAGAACAAAATCTTTAGAAAATATAGAGAGTTACTCATTAGGCATTATGATATCAGATAAAGTACCGGCTTATTATCATTATTTCATTTATGTAATCATATATCTTTGCCTCTGTTAAAGTTTATCCATGTCAGAAACCATTGATGGCAAGCAAGTCTTTTCGCTTTATGAAGTATCCAAAAGCATACAAAAAACCATTATGGAAAGATATAGCAGTACCTATTGGATAAAAGCAGAAATAATCAAACTAAATTTATATAAACACAGCGGACATTGCTATCCTGATTTGGTAGAGAAAATAGACGGAAAAGTAGTTGCACAAATTCGCTCTACCATCTGGAGGCTTGATTTCATCAGAATTAACAATGCATTTATAAGAACATTACAAGAGCCTTTAAAAGAAGGCATTAAAGTGTTGATAGCAGCAAAGATTTCCTATTCACCGGAGCATGGTATTACCCTTAACATTCAAGACATTGACCCAAATTACACCTTAGGAGATTTAGAAAAAGAAAAACAATCTACCATCCAAAGACTAAAAAATGAAGGTCTTTTTTTTCAAAACAAGGCATTGAAGCTCCCTTTATTGCCACAACGTATTGCAATCATTTCAGTTGAAACTAGTAAAGGATATGCAGACTTTACCCAAGTGCTTCATGCTGCTTCAACCCAATGGGGTTATTGTTTTTTCCTCATGCTATTTCCATCATTGCTTCAAGGAGAAGGGGCAGTCAAAGGCATCATACAACAACTCAATAATATCAGCAAAGTGAAAGAGCATTTTGACTTGGTTGTTATTGTACGCGGAGGCGGTGCAGACCTGGGACTATCTTGTTACAACAATTATGACTTAGCACGCGAAATAGCAACATTCCCTTTACCTATCATAACCGGCATTGGACATTCAACCAATGAAACTGTTGCTGAAATGGTTGCATTTCAAGATGCAATTACTCCTACCAAACTCGCTGAACTGCTCATTCAAAGTTATCACAATGTTGCAGTAACAATACAACAAGCAACAGAGATTATTAAAAACAAGATACAAAATTTGCTCGCATCCCTGCAACAAGAGTTATACAACACAATGAAGCTCTTTCGGTCTATCACTCAAGGCAGAGTCATACAAAGCATGAATATTCTCTCTACCATAAGCCGCAGTATTGTGCATAAAACACTTGGGTTTCTCATTCACGAAAAAAAGTACATGACACAACTAAGAAGAGAATTACAGAAAGACTTATCCTATAAAATTCAAAGAGAAACCGACACCGCAAATCAACTTATTTCAAATATTAACATTTACTCAAACAACTTTCTCAAACAACAACAACAATACCTCATCAATATTGAAAAAAACGTTCACAACATGAGCCCCGACACAGTTTTAAAACGAGGGTACAGCATCACACGACTCAACAACAAAGCCATTACAAACACAGATGAAATTGCTGAGGGTGACAGCGTTGAAACATTGTTGTTTAAAGGTTCATTTACAAGTATTATCAAAAACAAATCACAAACAACTCAACATGACTGAACAAATTACATACACCCAAGCATTTGAAGAGTTACAAAACATTGTAGCAGAAATCGAAAAAGGCTCAATCTCAGTGGATGAGCTATCAAACAAAGTAAAACGCGCTACTCATCTTATCAAAATATGCAAAACGAAACTGAGCTCTACAGAAGAGGATGTAAACAAAATTCTCAAAGAATTAGATGCTGATTAGCCTATTATTTAAGGCTACCAATAGGAATAATATTCATTGACATCAGAAGCCAATGCACGTTCTCTGCCTCTAACCTTAAATTCTTCTAACAATTCCTCTAAATACTTATCCTTTTTCTCAGGATTTTCAATTGTAACTCGTTGTGTAAAAACATCACCTGTGGGGGTCAATTTGCCGTTCTTCACCTCCACAGCAATCAGCGCGTAATGCTTGTAGTCAGAGGGATTAAAATAATTTTTCTTGGCATTACCGCTACTGATATATCTATTAATTTCATAGAGAAATACTTTATACTCCTTTCCTTTCACTGATTCTGCAGTGTAAGACAGCATCTTAAAAGTATCTTTTTCTAGATTGAAAAAAGTGCTCACTCCTACATTGAAGGATAGTTTTGAGAGCAGTTCATCAGTGAGATATTTTGCAGGAATGTATGAAAGTCCGTTTACCTCGTCTAAGTTTTTGTATAAAGTTAAAAAATAGTTGGGTTGCGCAGCAATTTTGCTAATCAATGCAGTATCCACCGGCAATTTGTTTACTAATTTATACCTTATCATTTGAATCTGGTTGGGTTCTGAAGTAATGCTGGTATCATAACTCTTAACAAGCTCAGCCACCTCAGTATTTGCAATATTTGGGAGAAGCAGTTTATACTTCTGTATCAAAGATTGGTTGGCATTGTAGCCTGCTGATGTGGTAGTGCTTTCATCCAATGCTTCTTTTTTGTCTTTTGCTAAAATTGCCTTTTGTTCATTGGCAAGGTATTTCTTTAATACAAATTGTGATTCTTCTATCAATTTTGGTAAAAATGTGCGATAAAAACTTCCGTCAATAATCCCACTATCCAACATATTTGACAAGTCTAACAGTATCAAATTTTTATACTCTTGTATATGCTCGTATTCAAACATTTGAGGATACATATTTGACCAAAGTCTAATACTATCAAGGCGGAGTGGAGACAATACATACCTGTCATTATCCATCACAAAAGGCAAATCCTTGTCCATAATCACCTTTAACGCCTCTATTGCTTGCATACTGCTTTGAGAACACAAAACCGAAAGGGCACTGACTTGTATCGGGTAATTATTCGGATGGTTTAAATACAGTTTTTTTGCAAAGTCAATCAGTCTGCTGTCTTTAATTTTAGCCAACTTGTCAATCAGCACCTGTTGCAAATATTCGCGCTTTTTTTCTTTAAAAGGATAGGTTTGAATTATTTCAACCACCCTGTCAATGTTCTCTCTGCTAAAATTAATAATATCTAACGATGTAATGGCTTTCTTAAATCTGGTACTATCCTCCGAAAACAAATCATCCAAAAACAAATCTCCTTTATTTACAAAAACAGAAGCCCCTAGTACCGAATCAATGGGTGTGAAATTCTCAATAAATGCATCTATAAATGGCGAAGTGCGCTTAAACGAATCTACCAATGTTCGAAGAAGATACTGCGCATCTCCTTCTTTTTTAATAATTTTTACAAACCTTATGAGTTTCGCACTGCCGGTATCAGCTAAATAAACATCCAAAATATGTTGTCCGTTCTTTTGATAACGTTTTTGAGAAAACACCCTGAGAGAATTATCATTTGAAATATCAGATACAGTTTCATTAAAAAGTGAATCTGCATCAGGGTAATACTCATATTGATGAAATTTATTGAAGTACACCCTTATTCTCTCACCCGTCTCAGATTTGTAAAAGTATATATCTGAATAACTCTCATAATCCTGCAAACCGTCAACTTTATTTGGAATTCTTACTTCACTTTCATTGATATCCTTTGAAGTCAGAGTAGAAAAAAACAAAAGTGTATCTGTGAGTTTTTCGAAAGGTTTTTGGTTTTTGAAAGGCTCCAATTGGAATGATTCAAAAAAGCGATTTGCCAACTTTTTATTTTTATGAGTATTTGCTACCATCAAATAATAAAAACCACCGGACAAAATCATTTTACAATACACAGGGCTTCCCTTTTCTCCTTTTTGCGGAAGTAATGTAAAATCTACAGAAGGCAAGCCGTTAAAACGTCCTAATTTCTTATCTGCCAACTCTTTTTTGTGTTTCTTAGCTAATTTTTCTGCTGTACGCTCTAATTCAAAATTATCCTCTTCAATATAATACATATCCATCAATTCCTCGCGTGTTACCAAAAAGAGGCTGTTGCTTTTACTATCAAATCCCTGAAACGTTGGAACATTGTATGCAGCAGAAATAGGAGAATTGTTATCAAAAACATGAACCGGTGGCAACTTTACAGAAAAACCTCCATAGATATAATACTGCCTTTGCCATGACTCCTTGGAATGAGTAAAATCAGTAAATTCTAATGTCGAGAAAACTGAATCTGACCAGTTGGCAATAAAATCCCCTCTGCCACCCATCTTAAATATCATGATTTCAAATGGAGTAACATATATCTGATAATGCTGCAAGTCTCCGGTCTTGGTTCGGTTTTTAATTTCAATGCCTTTGTACTTTCCATTTTTAATCTCTTTTTTGGAGAGAATTTTTCCGGGGATGTTTTCAAATAGCAAGCTGTCAATTTTATCGAAATACAATTCTTGACTTAAGCCGGAGATTACATTGTAAGTATTGATTTTATTCACTGAAAAGAATGAACCGTTTGTCATCTCCGAACACAAAAAATGCATTCCGTTATATGGTAATTCATACAATGGTGCCGGAAGTGAAATCGAAAATTGATTATCAGGAGACATTTGTTTTGTAAGAGTTAACCCGGTTTTGAGAGAATCATAATGTTTCTTATTATCGGCAGCAAAATCTGATTTTAGAAACTTCACAGGTCTAACAGTGCAGCCCTTTTGTCTGAGGTATTCAATGACACCAAACTCACCTCCCAAATGTGCCGCTCCAATGCCTGTAAAAACTGAATAATCTTTTATTAGTTGATACAAACTGTCTGCCATCAAGCGATTTCGCTCATTCAAAAACCATTGAATATAGTGTTCTGATGAAAATAAGTTTTGGAGTTCCAACATCATATCCAAATCCTGCTGGCGATAGGCATCCTCAAAAATTTCATTAATACTTTGCTCCTTCATTCTTTCTTCCAACCAAAGGGGCATTGGCTTGTCGTTCTTACGACTTTTTCTCTCTGTAAGAGCAATTCTATTCAAATCATTTGTATGGTTAATATTCTCAAGACCCACTACCTTTCTGCCCGTTTTTGCTCCTGCCATATAAATAAACATATCCAAATAGGTATCTTCCTCAAAATCTGCCATATAAGGATCGTTACGGTATTGGAGAGAATTAATCATGATATCCCTGCTGGAAATGGATGAACCTATTTCGCTGTTTTGTGGCGGAACAATCTGAAATATTCTCTGATAAAAGCCTCGGTCTGTGTATGCGTAACTAGGATAGTTGCCAAAATATTCAGTGGCATATTTTAAATTCATCACCTCGGGCAACCACATCGTTGGCTCTGACTCTAACGCAATGATATCGGCATTATTCAATGCTATAAAAAAGGTATCACTTAAATTAAATGCAAGTTTGCTGCTGACATGCATGGTTCCATAAAGATATGATTTTTTCGTTGGATTTTGGGGAGAAGTAATTTCCCATAGCAAGGAGTTATATTTTTTAGTATTTGTTGTTTGAGCCTGAATGGCGTGCGTGTGTAACACCAACAAGATCAATACCCACTTTAACTTATCTAAACCTTTCTTCATTGTTATTTTTTTAATTGCAAATAAAACACATGATTGAATAGAATACAACCGTATTGCGAATGTTTTGTACACTAAGAAGTATATTTGGTAAATAACGTGTGTCGTGCCCCTCTCTACTCTTTCACTATCTTCTCTACCCTATCTTGGATTTTGATTAAATACAATCCATTGGCTAAGTGGCGCATGTCGATATTTGTATTGCCGGAATGCAATATGCCTTGCATGAGCAACCTACCTTGAAGGTCGGTGATACAATAAGGGGTTACAACGGTGCCGGCTACGGTAATAACGCCTGTGTTTGGATTCGGCTGTACGCTGAATGTCTGTGTTTGGCTGTCTGTGAATGTTACAAAGCGGATTGCACTCAGGCTGCTTGTTCCGTCCTTATCCACCTGACGCAAGCGGTAATAGCTGGTGAGTGACGGATGAATGTCTTCCGTTTGGTAGCTTGTCAAGGAATAGCTGTTCCCTGCTCCGCCTACTACTCCGATGTCTTCCCACACCGACCCTTCCTCACTGCGCATCACAACAAAATGGCTGTTGTTCATCTCTTGGGCTGTTTGCCATGTCAAATGTACACTGCGTGTGCTATAATCTGGATTGGCTTCAAAGTTGAGCAACTCTACAGGCAAGGGTATGGGACCTCCGCCTATGGCAAATGGCGAAAAACCACCTGTATAACCTGTATGGGTCAAGGTATTGCCCAAAGACGAGCTACTGCCTATTGCTATACCCCTAGCCGAGCCATCATAGTGGTTGAGGGTAGGTGTGGGCAAACTACCACTCACTTCGCCTACATTCCAATAAAACTTAAAGTTTATTCCACTGCCTCCATTCGCACTTGACTTGCCTATATCCCATGTACGTTTCACGTGAGAAGGTATCAAAACACCCCCGGTAAGACCTCCTTCATAAGCCTCATCCAATACTCTGACAGTAAAATCATCTCCACTGCCCGTATTGTTCGTTATCTCTAAGGGATTATAACTCGATTTTCCTACTGCAAACATTACCGTGGAACTATTAGCAACCGTCATCTTAAGCACGCCCGCTCCCGTGGTTTGAACATAGTTATCGCTGTTTGCATTTGCAAATGAAGTAGCGGTTAAATTAAATCCGCCTAACACCACCTTCTTTTTGGAGGTATTGCTAAAAGTCAGTTTACCAATCGTACGATTTTGATCTAACACCAGGTCTCTTTGTGCTGTATCTGAGATCTTTAGATAATTGCCTGATGATGGTAGTGTGCTTAAGTACCAATTAGATGAAGTTGCCCAATCAGAGTTTGTTTTACCTATCCACTCACATGGGCAATTGGCATCATCTACTCCGCCATCAGTGATTGTCCAACTTTTTGTACCCATTAAGGTGCTTCTACCCGGAACAGCGGCTGAGCTGTATTTGAGACCGGACGCTCCCAAACTTATACTGCTTGGAGTGTTTGCTCCGGCTGCCCATCCTGCCAGCGTTTGTCCGTAGTGGTAGCAATCCATACCGCAGGAAGTTAGCATACCGGAAGGCTTGTTACACTCTTCAAATCCCAACTCCCTATATCCTGATTAAATGAACTTGCTTCATTGAACATATTATTCATGTTCGTAACTTTGGAAACATCCCAATTCCCTATATCCTGGTTAAATGCGCGAGCTCTGTGAAACATATTTATCATATTGGATACGCTGCTAACATTCCAACTCCCAATATTCTGATTAAAAGCATTTGCATATTGAAACATATAACTCATATTGGTTACACTGCCAACATTCCAACTCCCTATATTCTGATTGAATGCATTTGCATTATTAAACATGTCTTGCATATTAGTTACTTTGGATACATTCCAACTTCCAATATTCTGATTAAAAGTATTTGCGCCAAGAAACATTGCATTCATATCTGTTACCTTAGAAACATTCCAACTGCCTATATTTTGATTAAAAGAACTTGCTCCAGAAAACATAGAACGCATATTGGTTACACCAGCAACATTCCAACCTCCTATATTCTGATTAAATGAACTGGCATTTGCAAATGTTTAGCTCATATTGGCTACTGAAGATACATGCCAATTCCAATTTGCTCCGGAACCAGTGAAAGAGGTACATGACCTAAACATTGAAAACAAACTGGTTACCGAACTCAAAATTGGTGTATCAGATGCCGTAACATCTAAATTAGAACATCCATAAAAAGCACCGCTAAAACTACTCCATGCTATATCGCCCCACTGGGTGATTCTCTTGATTTTAGCTGTGTCACCAGTATTGTTGAAATATATTCTTGGAAAAGTCCCTTTGATTTCTATTCTGTAGTCTTTGTTCGAAGTGAGTCCACCAATTGTCGTACTGCCCGATTGCCCTGTTACAGTTCCATTATTACTCGGGTTTCCTATTTCTTCCCAATACACATCATAAGAATATCCACTGCCTGTAGTTGGTATGGTGATAGAGGTTGTTGTACCTGTGTTCCATTCGGTGATAAATGGTCTTTGTGCTAACGCAATTGTGAAGTTTAATGACAGTAACAGCAAAACTCCAAATCTCATACGTATTGTTTGAAAAAATTGAAGTTTTTCTAATTCATTTCTCATTCTAGTTTGTTTTGTGGGCACAAAAGTAATAAAACAACATATTTAACCTTTCTAAATTTTACAAACGATCTCAATATATTTACTAAATAATATGCAAACACACACTTACGAGTCCACTTTTCTTTTACTATAAAGACATTCACCTCTCTCTACTCTTTCACAATCTTCTCTACTCACTTTATTACGCATAATAAAAAACATATTTTACGCAGCTCTTCCTTGCAAACGAATAACACATTCCTATCTGATAGTTTTTGTGAATGAAATCTTGATAAACCCAATGATAGTATCCTTAAAATTAGGTTAATTTTGCCTTTCTTTTTCTCCATGAGACTCTTCACGACCATATTGCATTTTATTTTCTTTTTTCTCCTCATTTGTTTTACCTACAACTCGATGGGACAATGCGTTGCAGACTTTAGTTCCGCTTCAACGATTTGCAATAAAGACACCTCATATTTTACTTTTACCGGCAATGGCAAGCATTTTCAATGGAATTTTAACAATCCTGCATCCGGTGCTAAAAACATTGACACGCTAAGCAATCCAAAACATTTTTTCACCTCACCCGGTATTTACAAAGTGCAATTGATTGTTTCAGACTCTGCCTGTGCAGATACAATCATCAAGCAAGTGATAGTGCTGCAAAATCCTCAAATTTCATTTTCTTTTATAAACAACTGTAAAAATCTCCTTTCAACTTTTACTTCCACGTTTGATTTAGATTCCTTAGATACAATAAAGCAAATTTATTGGTACGCTGACAACGCGCTGATTGACTCCGGCACAACCCTTTCCTATTCATTTAACGACACAGGCACAACCATTATCAATGCTACAGTAACAACAATCAACGGATGCAGAGACAGTGCAATCAAGAGTATCTCCATTTTTCCTTTGCCTGAAATCACGTCTGACAAGGCAACAACCTGTATAGAACAAGACATACAATACAGCCTGCAATCGGGAAGCGTGCCCGGCATTGTGTTTAAATGGAATTTTGGAGATGGCTCTTCCAGCAGTCAATCCGCACCGACTTATCAATACGCAACACAAGGTTTGTATCCGGTTTCACTTTTGATTACATACCCTGATAGTAGTACTTGTTACACAACAATGGACAGTATTAAAATTTCAGGTAAACCCAATACCAATTTTAGGTTACTAAGCGACAGTGTACAATGTTTTACCAACAATCAATTCTGTTTTGAATTTGACGGACGTGAAAAGAATTTAAGTTACCGTACGTTCATTTTTGGAGATGGTACTCAAAACAACACCTTTTCTCTGTCAGACACAAGCATTTGCTATACATACAGCGACACAGCAGGGGGAATTTACACCGTATCTTATCAGGCAATTGATTCGAACGGATGCGAAAATTCAAGCACCTTAGACAGTTTGATTACAATACATCCGATTGTTCGCGCTAATTTTATTGCAGACAGGTTCGAAGGCTGCTTTGCAACCCCGGTCAATTTCACTAATAAAAGTAACTATACGCCACCATCAATCACAAAATTCAAATGGGATTTTGGAGATGGAAATTTAGATTCAACACAATGGAATGTAGCGCACACATACACGTTCAACGGAACATTTTCAGTTACACTTGGAATCGAAAGCGACTTAGGGTGTCATGCGGATACAACATTTGTGAACTTAGTCAACAATATCAACTTTGACATTGATGCGAAGTTGGACAGCCTCTCTAGTTATTGCCGAAGCGACAACCGCTTATACTACTCACAAACTCCAATACTTGGAGGTGACATACGATGGTATTGGACTGATGGAGACACATCTTATACATGGAACACAAGTAAACATTACTATAATCCGGGAACATATTACCCAAGGGTGAGAGTAAATGTAGGAGGCTGCATTAAGGACACTGTTTATGACACCGTAACCATTGTGGGTCCAAGAGCCATAGGTAACAATATCATTAACCGTTATCAATGTCAAATAAAAGACACCGTATATTTCACCAATGCCAGCCTATATGATTTCAACCAAAGCAGAATGACATTTTGGGATTTTGGAGATATCTACGCACCTGCCTGCACAACGAACTTAGCATTGGGTATTAATGTAGGGATGAATTGCAGATACAGTACAGACAGTATTTTGACCCAACATTTCTACTCTCCGGGCAAAGAACAATGCTACTTTGCAAAACTCGTAGTACAAGACACTGTGTTAGGTTGTGCAGACTCGACCTATATTTCTCTGCCATTAATGCCACCTAAAGCAGATATTGACTTAACTGCACTACCTCCAAGAGCAGGTATGACATTGAATAAAGTACGCACTTGCTTAAGTTATGGGGATGACAAATCGAATGCCGTAGTACTGAATCTTTCTCAAACCCAACCAAGCTGCGGCAGACAACGCTGGTGGGTGATGTGGGACTCACTGAATGCAGCCCAATCCGGCAGTTTTAATTCTTTTTGGGAGTCTTATGCAGATTCGCATTTTTACACTTTTGCAAATAGACCCGCAGACTCAAACGGATTTATTACAATAGGATTAATAATTGAAAACGGAAGGGATTCAAGCAACAATGTATGTAGAGACACTGCTTGGTATCATCATTTTATTCAGTTTGAAATGTTCGATCCTGAGTTTGTTTCAGACTACGACTCTACATTGCAATATTGTGCCGGTTCAACTTTCACTTTCCGTTTCAAAGACACCTTGCAACAAGCTATAGACAAAGTGGAGTGGTATTGGGGAGATGGGCAACACGACACCCTTGTTGGAAATAACACAACCTTGCCTATTCAACATCAATTTAAAACATCCGGCATTTATGATATTACAGCAGTCGTACACACCGATTCCGGTTGCTCTACTTCGTTCTCAAAGAGAATTAAAGTGGGTTTTTATACCTTTTTTGAAATTGGCGATGTCATAACAGGGAACAAAGTTTGTACGAACCTTCCCACACCACTGCTCCCTCAGGTATCGTATTTTAATAATCCAACAATGTATTGGAACGATTCAAACCGTATAAAAGCAGGTAAGGAGAAAATATTTTGGGATATGGGAGATGGAGCAGGATTCAGAGATTTAGGCTTACCTCCTTTTTCTTTTCAATACACAAAAGGAGGTGTTTACAATGTTGCGATTGCCGTTGAAGACAGCGTTGGTTGTAAAGACACATTTTCAATGAATAATGCTGTCAGGGTAAAATATATTCAAGCAGCTATTGAAACTGACTTTGACTCATTTGTATGCGCTCAATCTATTCAATTTAAGTCATTGGTTTCACGCTTTGACAGCACCAGCTCCTTTCCTCAAGACACATCAGGTAACATTACTTACAAATGGGATTTTGGCAATACTTTGCCAACAAACTTACTCCCCAACCCACTCATGCTCATGAAAGAAGGCAGCTATCCGGTTACATTGGTTGCAACAAATGACTTGGGTTGCGCAGATACTGCCTTTAAGAGCATTACAGTACTGGGACCAAAAGCGCATTACAATTTCACTTTTGACTCAATAGGGTGCCAACCATTATATGTGGAATTTACAAACAACAGCACGGGTGCAACGAATTATATTTGGCGATACAAGGACAGTAGCGGCAATGTGTTTAACACAAGCTCAGCAGCGAATGTTAGTTTTACATATAATCAATTTGGGCAATATTTCCCTACGCTCACCGCACAAGGGACTTATGTGAGAAATGGTGTAACCATTACATGCTCTAACACTTTTCCGGATTCAATTCCGGCTCCTTTCAGACAAATTACAGTACTTGAAACACCTAAGGTTAATTTCAAACACGTTACAAATTGTTTTACCAGTAACACTCAATTCACAAACACAACTTACATAGGCACATCTACCATATCTTCTGTATTGTGGGATTTTGGTGATGGATACACTTCCGGGGACAACGATCCGCTCCATCATTACAATGACACAGGGCGATATGTAGTTACACTGACTATCCATACCTTAAATGGTTGTTCGGACAGCATCAAACGTATGATTGTAATTTCACCGACTCCGGTACCTGATTTTACATTTACAAATGAATGTGCCGGAGTTCCTATTGTTTTTAAAGATTCTTCAAAAGCATTTAATGATGTGATTGTAAAATGGGACTGGAATTTTGGCGATAGCACTTATGGCAATTTTGATATAGAAAATAAAAAATTCAACAAAGGCGGTTCGTATAATGTGAAATTAATTATCACAAACTTAGCCGGCTGTTCAGACTCGGTTTCTAAAACTGTTATTGTTCATCACAAACCCTCTGTACAGTACAATGTAGGACATCGGTGCTCACGCCAAGATTTGCTTATTTCTAATCTAAGTTCTGTCCCCGACACCGGTTTAAGCTATGCATGGAACCTTGCAGGAGTAGCCACTTCCACTGACTTTGAACCGTTGCATAGTTTTGCGTTGCAGGGCACATTCAATATAAAATTAAAAGCCACCAGCGATTTTGGCTGTACTGACTCAATAACAAAAGGCATAGTAATTAACCCTACGCCTGTCCCAAATTTTACTCCAAACAACGCCACTCAATGTTTTAACGAACAACTCTTTGCATTTACAAATACCACCTCAATCCAATCCGGCACTTTTGCTTCACAATGGAAATTTGGTGATGGAAATTCCAGCGCGTTAACCTCACCTACCCATACTTATGCAGATACCGGCACCTATCCAATTACACTCATCACAACCTCTGCGTTTGGGTGTGCTGACACAACCACACAGAGCATCAAGGTACAATCTAATCCATTCGCACTGTTTTCCATTGATGATAATCAACAATGTTATCTTGGAAATAAATTTACATTCATTGACAACACCTTTGGTACACAAGCCAGAACATGGTTGATAAAAGGAAATAACTTTACCGACAGTGTACTTCAATACAGCTTTGCTGATACAGGGGTGCATACCGTTCGCATGATTGCTCAATCTTCCAACTCATGCACAGACACCATTTATAAAACAGTTGAGGTGTTACCCATGCCTATTGCAAAGATTGGGGTAAACATTCCTGCTCAATGTGTAAACAATCAAAACTTTGCTTTTACTGATTTAACAACATTAGCAAAATATCCAACTTGGACAAGCGATTGGGAGTTCGGAAACGGCAAAACCAGCAGCTCAAAAACACCAACTACTACTTTTGATTCAGCCGGTTTTTACACCACAACACTCCGTGTAATGTCAAGTCTAGGCTGTGCAGATACCGTTACATATACAATCGAAGTATATCCAAAACCCGTTCCTGCATTTACAGTCAATGATGATGAACAATGTCAAATAAACAACTTATTTATTTTTTCGAACCACTCCTCTGTCGGCAAAGGTATTCTTACATACAAATGGAACTTTGGTGATGGACAAAACAGTATTGTGGCAAACCCCAATAACACATATACAATCTCGGGTAAACCAAAGGTGCAATTAATTGCTACTTCCTCCTTAGGTTGTGTTGATTCTATATCGAAAGTTGTTACAGTAAGAGCCAAACCAACTGCCTCTATTGCAGTAAACAATGACAAACAGTGTATCAATCCGAATCTGTTCAAATTTACCTGCAATGGGACAAGCAATGAAGGCACTTTTGTTTCATTCGAATGGAATATACCCACACAAGCTGTGAACAGTTTGCAATCAATTGATTCATTTGACTATTCATTTGCGACACATGGCACATTCCCTATTTTTCTCTACGCAACAACAAATTACGGCTGTGCTGATTCTGTTCAACGTCCGGTTGTAGTTCATCCAAAGCCAAAAGCAAGTTTTGCAATTAACGATTCAGTACAATGTATAAACAACCAATTGTTTTCATTTACAAACCTAAGCACCATCCCTTATGGAACACTGAATTACCAGTGGACATTCGGTGATGGTAAAGGTACAGTTGTTACTCATCCTACTCACACATATACCATTGCCGACACATTCCAAATCAGGTTGTTGGCAATTTCTGAGCACGCATGCAAAGACACTATCGAAGTGCCTGTCATAGTACACCCAAAACCCTTTGTAGATTTTAATATCAATGACTCCGGGCAGTGCTTAACTGGCAATCTTTATGAATTACAAAATATCAGCACCATTCCTTATGGCTATCTTACTCATTATTGGGACTTAGGCAATGGCGAGTATGCAATAAGCAAAGACACACAAATCAGTTATGCGGCTTATGGAACGTATAAGATTTTACTAAGGTCAACCTCAAACTTTGGTTGTATTGATACTGCTTCGCACACAGTCAAAGTATATCCTAAACCCGCCCCTGATTTTTCAATCAACACAGAGAAACAATGTCTCAACGAAAACCAATATAAGTTTACAACCCTATCAAACATTGCTTACGGAACTCTTACATATTCCTGGGATTTTGGGGATGGAGCAACCGACAACAACGATTCCGCATACCATCGATATACTGCAATTGGAAGTTATGATGTAAAAATGATAACTACTTCTAACTTCGGATGTGTGGATTCGAGCATTAAACCTATTCGCATCTGGGCAAATCCAACCAGCGTTTTTGCAGCAAACAACCCTGCTCAATGTATCAATACACAGAATTTTAGATTTATAAACCAATCTATAATCAGTGAAGGTAACATCATTGCACAACAGTGGAATTTTGGCAATGGAAATTTTGACACAAGCAAAAACACTGCTCAACATTATGGAAGCAGTGGTAAATACCGCATAAGTCTATTATCATACTCTGACAGCGGTTGCTTGGATTCAACCATCAACTTCGTGGACATCTATCCCAAACCTAAAGCCAACTTTGACATTAATGACACATCACAATGCTTATACACAAACCTATTTGTTTTTACAGACCAATCAACCGACACGTTGAACCTGATTAGCTATCGTTGGCTCATTGGTAATGACAGTACAGCAACCTCAAAAAACACAGCCTACAAATTCAATACAATCGGTTACCACACCATAGAACATCAAATCATATCAGAATTGGGATGTGGGGACACTGCGATTAGAACAATTTATGTCAAACCAATGCCTGATCCCGGTTTTGAAAAACTTGCTTTATATTATTGTAATAACAAAGACTCCGTCAGTTTCATTCCCACAACACCCGGAGGAACTTTCTATGGCAAAAACATCATCAACAACTTATACATGCCTCAAATACTCTGGCGCGACACAGTGGAATACAAAGTCGTGGTGGACGGGTGTTTAGACTCGAGTTCACAAATCACACAGGTTTACCCTGCCCCATCAGTATTCTTGGGTTCTGATACTATGCTTTGCAAATATGAAATGTTAGAGTTTGATGTAAGTTTTTGGAACAGCACTTATGAGTGGCAGGATAAAAAAAAGGAGGCGAAGTACCTTGTAAAACGTCCCGGTATATACAAGGTTACAGTAACAAACTTCTGTGGTTCCGCAACCGATTCAGTATATATTGAATATAGCGAGAACAATTGCCGGCTCTATTTGCCAACCGCATTCAGTCCCAATAAGGATGGGCTTAATGATTATTACAAGCCTATTACCTATGATGTTGAAAACTATCACATCCAAATCTTTAACCGATGGGGGCAGATTGTATATGACGGCACACAAAATGACCCCGGATGGGACGGAACCTATATGGGAATGCCTTGTGAATTGGGAATTTATCTGGTGCAGGTTTCCTACTCCTATAAGTTCAAAGACAAACACCGCAACCTGACAGAAAGTGCTCCGCTGTATTTGCTGAAATAACAGGAAGTTTTTGCTTATATTTTGGGGACAATATTACTATATTTGGTGTTTTTATGTGTTATTCTTTCGAATATATACAATAGAAAGCCAATTTATATTTTATTGTGCACTCACAAACAACTACTATAATCATGAAAAACAAAATGTATTTAATGCTCGGGATTATCTCCTTCAGCATTGCTCTCCACTCCTGTAAAAAAGTTGAGGACAAAATTGACAATTTTAAAGAACCTTCCGAGAAAGAATGGACCATCAAGGACAACACATTTACACAGGACACCTGTTTTGTTTACGACTCGAATGGCGACACAACTGTTACATTGATTAAAGCAGAAAATCAAGACAAAAAATCCACAATCCTTATCAATTTAGGGAAAACAAGACCAACGACCGACCGTACGTATAAGGTAATTCTGAACGAAGCTAAGTTTGGTCAGGTAGGATACAAAGATACCCTCAAAGGAGACGAAGCTAAAATTTTATTTTTTGATGGAGATTATGTAGCATTGGCAAAAGGAGGGGCAACACTTTCTGTCAAAGTCGTGAACGGCAAATTATCTTTAACACTCAATAAATCAAAGGCATTTTACGGATTGTTATCTGACATTGACAAAGACCCAGATTTGAGCAAGTATCAGTTGGTTAATATTGCATTCAAGTTAGAGGAAAACTGATAGGGACTCTCCCTACAGATTCTTTATACTTTATGATAAAGTGTAGTCTCTTGCGTATTTGGTAAAAAAACTTATTTTATCGGATTTTATTTTATCTTTGTCTTACTCAAAACTTAAAACAAATATGAAAAACCATGTCAAAACCTTACTCTTATTAAGCATCGTATCCTTGCTATGCTTTAGTTCTTGCAAGAAAGAGAAAAAAGGGACGACAAATATATTTAAACAAAAACGCCCCACCGAACTTCCACCCATTACTACCGAAGGCAAAAACACCTTTGGGTGCTATGTGGACGGAGAACTGCTTGTACCCTTCCCACGAAAAGCTATTAAAGATAATTTTTTCGCATTTTACTATGGAGTAAAGTGGGAGGATTTGAATGGAACACTTGAAATAGGAGGCACTATGAAGGGAGAAAATAGTTCTGAATTAAAGCATGTTAGACTATATCTATATAAACGTATTTTTGATGAAGGAGAACATGTTTTGTATATAGATTCTTCTGATGGATACCCTAGTAGTGATTTTTTTAGCAGTAATAATTTAAGAACTTTTATTAAAGACCAATCAGGCAATACAACTTTTGACTCTTGGGGTGTCCCTAATCCAGACTGTGGTCGTATGAATATTTTGAGACTCGACACAGTAGCCAGAATAGTTTCCGGCACGTTTTATTTTGATGCTATAAACAAAGAAGGCGACACCGTCAAAGTAACAGACGGAAGATTTGATTTTACTTATTAATTAACCTATAAATTTCATTACAATGAAAACAATTAAAACCCTATTCTTATTAAGCATCGCATCCTTGCTATGCTTTAGCTCTTGCAAGAAAGAGAAAAAATGGACGACAAATATATTTAAACAAAAACGCCCCACCGAACTTCCACCCATTACTACCGAAGGTAAAAACACCTTTGGGTGCTATGTGGACGGAGAACTGCTTGTACCCTTCCCAAGAAAAGCCATTAAGGATAATTTCGGAGCGTTTTATTATGGAGTAAAATGGGAGGATACAAATGGAACTCTTCAAGTAGGAGGTACTATGGAAGATGAGATTGGTAGCGGGTTTAAATCTGTTGGCTTATATGTTTATAAACGCGTTTTTGATGTAGGAGAATATATATTATACACTGACCCTTATTTACTTGGCAATTTCTTCGATATGAATCGAGTCGGCTTATCGATTATAAATCAATCAGGTGAAACAGTTTGTGATTCATGGAGAGTCCCTAATCCAGACTGTGGTCGTATGAATATTTTGAGGCTTGATACAGTAGCCAGAATAGTTTCCGGCACATTTTATTTTGATGCTATAAACAAAGAAGGAGACACCGTCAAAGTAACAGATGGAAGATTTGATTTTACTTATTAATTAACCTATAAATTTCATTACAATGAAAACGATTAAAACCCTACTCTTATTAAGCATTGTAGCGATATTTACGATACATTCCTGCAAGAAAGATTCATTTGAGGGAGAATACAAACTTACCTTTAACGTAACCGATATAATAAGCAAAAAGCCTATTAAAGGAGCGAGTGTGGGAGTAATGGAAATAAGTAAAAACGACTTCTATGGATGGGGAGCCAGAACCGTTGGAGTTGGATATACAGATAGCAAGGGAGAGTATTCCATTTCATTTCATGTAAGCGAAGAATACAGATACGAATTTTTAGTCAATGCTCCACGTTATTTTGAATCGATGCCCGAAGACTTGGATATATCAGTCAAAGGCAAGAGCACGGTAGATGCCATGCTTACTCCTTATGGCTATCTCAATCTCCATATCGTTGGGAATAAAGGCGGATTGTCAATGGGGGGGGGTATCATATACAGGAGGGGGGGGTAATCTTGGCGACTTTCGTACAGGATGCGACACCATCAAAATATTTACTATTAGACCAACACATGCCTGCGAAATCCATTACAGCGTACTTCAATATTATGATGCCAATGGAGAGCCCGTAAAAACTAGATATTCTGACACCCTGCCCCCCCCACAGCCTTTTGATACCATATACCACAAAATAGAATTTTAAACACCCCAGCCTTCTCGCAAAGACGTGGTAGGAGACATGATGTGAGAGCTTATAAAATATACTGATATGAATATAATCAACAAAACATTAATTTTATGAAAAGCCTCAAACTCATTACAACAACTGTAGTACTCGCTTTTGCGGTCAACGCAAATGCTCAGGAACTTGACAGTAATGCCAATCTCAAAAACGTTTTAGATTGGTTCTATGCTCCATTGGACACATCTTCTTACATAACCTCCGGATTGTTTATGGACAAAGTGGGTATGGATTACTTTCTCCTTAAAAAACTTGTTTTATCCGATTTTACTTTATCTTTGTCTTACATAAAACACAGGTTACAATGAAACACACAATTTCTATTTATCTCATTTTTAGCATCTTAATGATCCTTTTAACGGAGTGTAAGAAAATAGGACCTTACGATGGCGAATATGAAATTAGCGGTAAGGTGTTGGATGAACTCACGGGCAAGCCTATACCACACGCCTTGGTTGGCGTATTAGAAACAAGTAGAGAAGATTTCTCCGGCTGGGGAGCAAAGACAATAATAAGTGGCTATACTGATGAAAACGGTTCGTTTAGCTACCGCTTTAAGGCTGATGAAAATAAGAACTACTATGAACTTGTAGCCAAGGAAAACCAGAAGTATTTTGAAAAATCCAGCTTCCCGCGTATTACCTTTAACAGCAAAGGCAAAAGCACGATGAATGTTACTCTTATGCCTTATGGATATTTGACTTTACATATTAAAGGGAATAAGG